>Ga0209270_1000122_pt1 | contig 201058 bp, 191 predicted proteins | sample MTBAKSrepl1MetaG_FD_187456 | JGI IMG/M metagenome (GOLD analysis project Ga0209270, IMG submission 187456) | Enrichment culture microbial communities from Arthur Kill intertidal strait, New Jersey, USA, that are MTBE-degrading - MTBE-AKS1... | ecosystem: Environmental > Aquatic > Marine >...
CCACCATGAACAGATAGGAAGCGATCAGTGAAACTGAGAGCTCACGAATGCGAACTAAGGGAGGATTCCTAGTAGCGGAGTTCAATGGAAATCTCCGCTTTCCCCTTGACTTTCCTTATCATGGATGTCCCCTTTCCTTCCCTTGGGTCTCTTAATAAAAAAGTTGAATGTTGAGACGCGACCCCATTGCAACGGGATCAGTAAGAAGAGTATTTATTTTATTATTCGTTTTTCCGATAGTCTGGCTAGTGAACCGGATCGAAAGTGTACGAGCTTCGGCAGACTAACCACCACGCATCACAGGAGCGGCGTAACGATGAAAAGAGGTACTAGGTGCCAAAAGTCAGTTCTACTGGTGATTTTCTTAGTAATGATCGTTCTCATTTCCAGCTGTAATCACTCGAGACATGCACAACAGATTACTCAAGAGCCTACAGTGACGAACAGCGTCCTGTCCATTGATCCCGCCAATACGGCCACCGGCGTTCCAGTGACGAAAACCATCACCATCAACTGCGCAGAAACTGTCTTGTTGGGCGATACAACCGGGGTGACTCTCACGGGAGATTCGGGCTCCATCTCGATCACGACAACCGCCGAGGGGACTACTCTTCTCGTCGATCCCGACCCCTTGCTTGAAAAGAACCACGTCTACACGCTCACGGTGCCTGCTGGCACCATCCAGGGGGTCGATCAGGCGATTTCTCTTTCATTCACGACCGTCCAGATCGAGTTCGCGGAAGTGACCGGCATCGTGGTCAGCGATGTGGCAAACGCATCCATTGGAAAGTCGGATAGTTCATTCAACATTGCCGTGAGCGAGTCGGGGATAATCCATGTGGTATGGAAGGTCCCTGATATCATGTCCGACACGCCCGGGCCGGAAGACGGCATATACTACTCCCGATCCACAGATGGGGGAGCCAGCTTTGAGGCGAGCATCAAGATACAGGAGGCAGAGGGGCTGCCGATAACATCAGGCAGTTACATCGAGCCCGAGATTACCTGTAGCGGCTCTGATAACGTCTACATCGCCTACCCGAACGCTTTAGGCCAGATGGAGGTAGCGCGCTCAACGGACAGCGGAGCCACCTGGGACGATCCTCTCGTCATCGGAGAAGGCGGCACGATGTCGGAGCAGAAGCACATCGCTGCCGACGGGGAATATGTTTATATATCCTGCAACGACGGCGACATGCCTCAAGCTGCTTCCGTGGACAACGGGGGCAACACCTTCCTCCGGTCCCTGGATGAGGCAGTTTCATTCCAGGATCCCGTGACCAGCCTCCTGGGTCACCCGCTTCATGCCCTCCTGGTCAATCCCCTGAATGGAGACGTCTACATCATAGGGACCACGATCACGGGCGAAAACGCGCAGAGCAATGTCACATACGTGCGCAGCACTGACCATGGGGCCACATTCGGGGATCCGGTGGACTCGGGTGAACTGATCACCCACGCGGGGTATTGCTTCGACCGTTCGGGCCGCATCATCATCGTGGGCAGAACCGGGACCCTGCTGATCGGGGACATGAACACCGGCATCTGGACGTCATCGAATCCCATCGGCACCTCGACCCTGGCGCTTCAATCGGCCATGACCGTTGATGGGGACAATACGATCTATCGGGTGGGGACGCTTGCAGACAACCACGTCCATGTGACCTATTCCCTCGACGGCGGGGAAACCTTCGATGATGAAGACATCGCCGCCGGCACGTATCCCAATTGCGGTTCCTCGGTAAACATGTCGGGAGTCGCCATGGTCTACCAGAGCGGCGGAGTAATCTATTACGCGTACAGGAAACCAACTGGCGACTAGCATAAATTGTCAAACAGATGCCCGGGAACAAGTGGGCTGACAAATTACTATGGATGGGAAACAGAAGGGGACACCCTATAATAATTCGATTATTATATCCTGGTGGCGCATATCCCCGTTCCTTTGCCAGATTCTCAGCCGTTCACTTATTCCCGTCTACATTTTAAGAAGTGGCCTCTTTGACCCTTTGGGGGCGTGCCGGTTCATGCAGCGGTATAAACCGGGGCGATGCGCGTCAACTGGGTGTCGTGGATGCTTTTTGTGTCCTTAGGTGTTGGGTGCCGTATATTATTGCCGGTGCTTGCCCGTACTGATTCTATGGGCCAAGGATGTGGATCTGTCAACAGGCTTCTCACCGAACGGCTCTGTTCCCTCCTTTATTATCATAGGGTGTCCCCAAGTTTGCCCGGAAATAATTGCATAGCAAAGAAAGGGACACCCTTTACATCCAGGGCGTCCCCTTCTTTGATTATAGATATATTGTTAAGTATGTAGAACCGGTTATGCTTCCTGATTTTGCGTAGACGTAAAATTTCACGGGCCAAAAATAGATCCAGCCACTCGCTAAAGATACGGAACCGGAACTGCTTACAAGACCATATGGTTGCGATGTGGACCAGGTAACCACGCTCGTGATGTCCTTGGTACGTCCATCTGAATATATGCCTGTTGCCGTCATCTGTAAGGGCAGGTTTCTGGAAGTTATCGTTGGGTTTGATGGTGTAACCGCTATGGACACAAGCGTTCTGGAGTAGACCGTCAGAGTTGTTGTTAACGTGACATTATCATTGGTTACCGCCGTAATCGTAGTTGTACCAACGGCCTTTGGGGTAACCAGTTCCTGATAAACGTCACCTGAATAATTAGCAACGGTGGCAACATTCACATTTGATGAGGACCATGTTACGGATGCATGATTCAAATCTGCTGTCGTACCGTCGGAATACGTTGCCGTAACTTTACAGAGCAGGGTTTCATCAAGCGCAATACTTGGGCTTGCCGGGGTGAGACTGTAGCTTGAGAAAACACGCGTTACGACCGTGAGCGTCGTCATTGCTGTAATGCCGCTTGCCGGGTCCGTAGCGGTTATGGTCGTGGTTCCAACCGCAACAGATGTCGCCAATCCGTTAGAATCGGCGGCATTACTTATAGTGGCATAACCGGTTAGCGATGAACTCCATGTCACGGATGCGGTTAAATCTTGAGTCGTGCTGTCAGTATAAGTTCCGGTAGCGGTGAATTGTTTCGTTTGTGTCAAGCCAATGGTCGGCGTTGTCGGTGTTATGTTCATTGAAACCAGCGTCGCCGCTGTTACGTTCAGAACCGTTGTCTCGTAGATACCGCTTGTCGGGTCCGTGGCCGTTATGCTAGTGGCGCCCACCGCAACGGACGTGGCCAACCCGTTTGAGCCCGAGGCATTGCTTATTGTTGCCGTGCCGGTTGCCGACGAACTCCAGGTCACAAAGGCCGTTAGATCTTGAGTCGTACGGTCGGTATAGATTCCTGTTGCGGTAAATTGTTCAGTCAACCCATTGGCGATGCTTGGATTCGTTGGCGTTATGTCGATCGAGACGAGCGTCGCCGCTGTTACGGTCAGAACCGTTGTCCCGTAGATACCATTTGTCGGGTCCGTGGCCGTTATGCTAGTGGCGCCCACCGCAACGGACGTGGCCAACCCGTTTGAGCCCGAGGCATTGCTTATTGTTGCCGTGCCGGTTGCCGACGAACTCCAGGTCACAAAGGCCGTTAGATCTTGAGTCGTACGGTCGGTATAGATTCCTGTTGCGGTAAATTGTTCAGTCAACCCATTGGCGATGCTTGGATTCGTTGGCGTTATGTCGATCGAGGCGAGCGTCGCCGCTGTTACGTTCAGAACCGTTGTCCCGTAGATACCGCTTGTCGGGTCCGTGGCCGTTACGGTAGTGGCGCCGACCGCAACGGACGTGGCCAACCCGTTTGAGCCCGAGGCATTGCTTATTGTTGCCGTGCCGGTTGCCGACGAACTCCAGGTCACAAAGGCGGTCAAATTTTGCGTAGTAGTGTCCGAAAATGTGCCAGTCGCAGCGAGTTGTTTCGTTGTCCCCAAGGCGATGTTCGAATTTGTCGGTATGATGCTTATCGATTCCAGTACTGCCGGTGTTACAGTCAGTGTCGTTGTTCCTGTAATATTTTCAAAGGTCGCTGTGATTATGGTTGAACCGGTGTTTCTGGCGGTAGCAATCCCGTTCGTGCCGGCAGCGTTGCTTATCGTAGCAATATCGCTTTGTGATGAACTCCAGTACACCGACGTTGTTATATCTTGTTTTGTATTATCCAAATATATCCCTGTCGCAATAAACTTTTGGTCATAGCCCAGCGCTATACTCGGATTTGTCTGGGTAACCTCTATGGAAGTCAATGTTGGGGTGGTTGTTGACTCCTGGGCCACTGTTGAGCTTGTTCCGCCTCCGCCCCCACCTCCGCCGCAACCGGCAAGGAACAATATCATTGACAAGCAAGTGCAGATGCAATTCCACTTAGTTTTCATTCGTCATGCCTCGCTGTTTGAATTTAGATTACTGTGACCGCCAGCGGTCGTGCAAGTGACTTTTTGCTCCATTGTTTTTCACGAATGACTCCTGTAGCACTATGCAGTGCAATATTATAACCAATATAAACAATATAGATAACAGATAGTTGCAATTATTTGATCACGTAAATGGTAATTATTTGCCCACTTTTGCTGGCAATTCATTTATCCACTTTTTCGGTTTATCCGGTTCAAGCATACGTGAAAGACCCTGTCAGGTCTTGGCCTGACACGTCGTTTGGTTCTTTGACACCATTGGTTCCAACCGTGCTAGGCAACTCCGCAGCACTTCTTAAACTTCTTGCCGCTGCCGCAGGGGCAGGGCTCGTTGCGGCCGGTTTTGGGAGTTTCGCGTTTAAAGGTTTGGGGTTTGATATAGGTCCCGTCCTTGAAATACCAGCGGCCATCGTATTTCTCAAAGAGGGCGCGTTCATGGTGGGTGCATTTGCGGCCCTTGGCGTCGGCGTAATGGGCAATGAACTCAACTTCGCCTTTGTCGTCATCCTGTCCGCCAGCAAGGGTTTCGAGGATATCGATATGGTCCCAGACCGAGTGCTCAGCCCAGGTCCGCGTGTTGTCGGCGTCATAATCCGCGCGGCGCTCCGGGTGGGTGGTCTCAAAGAGGTAATCAAGCTCCATCTTCGCATAGGCCGAATAGCGCGCCCGGATCAGCTGCTCGGCTCTCAGCGCCCGGGCGCCTTTGTGAAGTGGCTCGCAGCACTCGGAATAGGGCTTGTTCGATCCGCAGGGACATTCGCTCATGGTGTGCTCCTTGTCTTCAACAATTGGTTCAGATGTTCTTAGCCTGTTTTGATGAGTTGTCTCAAGAGTTTTCTACCCGGCATTGAAGCTTTTTGCCGGGCGTCCCCTTCAGCCCTGACCCTTATGGTTCCCGTCGAGGCGGGCATGCTAGCGGACATTCGAAATGTCCGCTAGCATGCTTTACGAGATCTGATTGAGTTTATCAGGCATTCAGAAGATTCAATATGAAGCTGGTCCATTCGGAGGTTATGGTGATGGGTAATGCGCCATTGATGATGATTGTCCCATAGGGGGCCGGATCATAGAGGAATGCCAAATTCCATAAATCGTAACCCACGTAAAAATCGGTAATACCGATGGTGGTCTTGGTGGAAAGCAATCCCAAGGCTTTGCCGCTGATCACCAGAGGTGAACCATTTTGCGTGAAAACATGTGCGCCCAATGTCAACTCATAGATGTTTTCGAAACGCACCTGTATATACAAGGTGCCGGATACCGTGGCCTGCGTCAGCAGCTGCGTATCCTGCACGGAAAAGCCATTGAGCGTACAATTTAATTGTACGACATACAGACCTTGCGAATTCTTGGCAAAGGTCAGATAGATGCTCATGCCATCGGCGCTGGTTATGAGGATAGGCTGGATGGCGACGGCCTGGGTCAGGCTGATCGCATCGGCTTCCGAAGCTTGCTCGACATAGCTGCTCCAATCGATGTCCTGCCAAGGGACGGCGGAAAGTATACTGGAAACGGCCGATAATCCATTGGCAATTTCTTCATCCGACAAAGCGCTGGCTGTACTTGTTTCCGTAGATCCTGAATCGTCGGCAACCGTGCTTTCCGTTGATGATGGTGATAAGGAAGTATCCGAGGTTGATACACCGCATCCCATGAAAAGCAGATTAAACGCCAGGACGAAAACCAAAAAACAGTTGTTTTGTTTGCGCATATACGCCTCCCAAAAACATGCTCTCTACCCTTAAGTTAGAACGAGCCGCGCCTTATTTTATATCTGCACGAAATGTACCAGGTTGTAACACTATGTAATAGTTTGATTATATTAACAGATGGGGCTGTCATGACATGCAACATGGGTAAATCATTTCTTTTTTTAGAATATTTTTTCACACGGACAGTATACATATCCGTTACCAGGGCCTTGGGGGCGGGTCATGTATTGTCGCATTGGGAATAGATTGCACCACGCTTGTCAGGATGGATGGACGGGAACATAAAAGGCCCGCCCCCTTGAATGTCATGCAACAATAACCTCCTTAGCCCAATAGGGGCGTGCCGGTTTATACGGCTGTATAAAAATCTTAAGGCAATGCTCTTGAACCTGGTGTCGTGGTTGCATATGTGTCTAAGCAGTTCGTTGAAACTTGATATTACGCCATCCTATCAAGGCTAATGTATCAAAATTCAAGACGCCTCTGGGTTTCCTGTGGAGCGATTGGCTGGATCGCTGATCACATCCGTTTCATATCCGGGTTATCGGTGGGATCGTGGGTTTTCATGTATTCGTGTTCGCTCCCGAGATGTCCGATGTATTCCTCGAACGTCCAGGTCCTGGCCGTATCGGTTATCATGGCGAATATCATATCCTGAGGATTGGGCAGAACCGCCTTGAAGCTCCTCATCACCTTGAGGACCTGCTCACGCTTGGGCGCGTGCACCATAACCACACGATGTTTGTTGTGCTCTGGGGATATCGCATTCTCTCCGGCCTGCGACTCCCCGGCGCTGTTCAGCCCCGAACCAGCCAACACACGGTCCAATGTCACTCCTACGTTCGCGGCCAGCAGGGTAGGTGTTACCGTAATCACCTCCAAGGTGTGCATTCCCTGGTTCAGTGCGCCAATCGACGATATACCTTTTTCGGTGTCCTCTTCAGACAACCCCAAAGCGAAACAGATGATCTTCTCTTTCATGCGGAACTAATCTCCTGTGTGTGATTCGGCGTCCTGAACGCTGAGCCATTCAAGGGCTTTTTCCTTATCGTTGAAAAATTCTATCTGGGCGCCGCGGTTATGGACGACATCAGAGAAAAATTGAGATGTTCTGTCAGGAACGTATTCGTAAATGCAGATCGCTATCTTAACCCCTGGTACAGCGTTCAATGCCTGGAAACCCGATTCAATCGCATCCGTGGTATCCATTCGCCGTTTTGGTTGAGTACTCTCAGTGAGGATTTTCCGGCAGTTGTACTTCTGACAGGCCTGGGCCAATTCTTTCCATAGCCGCTCCAGGCTCTTCAGGGTTATTTCATAGTCCGGCGGGTGGATAACATGAATGTACGCGCCATTGAATTCAAGAGTAAAGTCAGTGCCCATGCCGGTCTTTCTAGCAGAAATGGAATGAAAGTTCAAAGGTAACCATGGGGGCAGATCGTGCATGCACGCATGGTGAATAGATTGGTCCGATGATACGCTATTGGAGCAGGTATGCGCTATCAGACACCCGGCGATGGGCCTTACCCGTTTTGTATGCCACGGCCGGGTGTCAATCAATTCTACCTGTTGCCTAGGCTCATGCCCTGCTTCACGTATTCGTCCTCGGTAATGAAACCGTCCTTGTTGACGTCCCAGAAGGTGCAGTTTTTGGTGGCCATATTCTTGTCCTTGTAGATTGCACCTTATTCATTCCGCCCGTCTTTGCTTTAAAAAATCCTGATCCTGGTAAAAATGAAGCATTCATGGTATAATTCTCCCGGTGAGAAAAGGTGAGCCGTAAGCTCGCCGGCATCATGAGAGGAGGGTAGATATGGAAAGGTTCATGTATTATTCCGAGTCGACAATTCCCGGGATATTTCGCAACCGGGCTTTTGTCTACAGCAAAGAGACTTTTTTAAAACGACGAGGGCCGGATTCCTGGATAGACATCTCGTGGGAGGAGACCGCCAAAAATGTCAACGCGATCTCCTCATACCTGATCAGCTGCGGCGTCAAACCCGGAGATAAGATCGGCATTTATTCGGAAAACAGGCCGGAATGGATATTCGCCGACCTCGCTATTCTTTCATCCGGGGCGGCCGACGTGACGATATACCCCACCAACTCGGCCCCCGAAGCCGCCTTTATCATCAGCGACTCCGACACGAAGCTGTGTTTCTGCTCCGGCAAGCAGCAGGTTGAAAAGCTGCTTTCGGTGAAAAATGAGCTCCCAGGGTTGGAAAAGATCATTGCCTTCAATCCCGGCGAATACAGGAGCGATCTGGTGGTGACCCTCGATACGGTGATTCAGGAGGGGCTTAAAAATGACAAGGCCGAGGAGATCGACCGCCGCATCCGATCGATCAATCCAGGGGACGTCATGACGATCATGTATACCTCGGGCACCACCGGCAACCCGAAAGGGGTCATGCTTTCCACGAACAACATGGTGGCCGAGGTGTTGAGCTTCATCATCCACCAGCCGCACCCGAAACGCGAGACTGCCCTGTCGATCCTGCCGCTGTCCCACGCGCTCGAGCGGAGTATCGGCTATCACGTCCTCATGTACAACGGAGGGACGATTGCGTATGCGCGGGGTACGGATAAGCTGGTCGAAGACCTGGTCGAGATACGGCCCACCTGCATGATCAGCGTGCCCCGTTTGGCCGAGAAGCTCTACGAAGGCATCAATGCCAAGGCCGCCAAAGCCCCGGCGATGAAGAAGCGCCTGTTCGACTGGGCGATCAAGACGGCCAACCAGGCCGCCCCCTTCTTCCATGCCGACCGGGAGCTTACCGGCGCACTGAAAATTCAATATGCACTCGCATCCCGGTTCGTACTTGCGCCCATCAGGAAGGCCATCGGCATGGACAGGTTGAACGACTTCGGTGTCGGCGGAGCCCCCTTGTCCGAAGAGATCCAGAACTTCTTCAGCGGCATCGGCGTATTCATGCTGCCCGGTTACGGCCTGACCGAAACGGCGCCGGTCACCCACGTCCAGCACCACCGGACCATCTATCCCATCAAGCCCGGCAGCGTCGGCAAAACCATTGCGCTGACCGAATGCAAGATCGCCGAGGACGGAGAGATCCTGCTCAGGGGCCCGCAGATCATGATGGGCTATTATAAAAACGAGCAGGCCACCAGGGAGGCGTTTACCGATGACGGGTTCTTCAAGACCGGCGACATCGGCCGCATCGACGAAGACGGCTATCTGTACATCACGGACAGAAAGAAGGACATCATCATTACCTCGGGCGGCAAGAACATCTCTCCCCAGGTGATCGAAGGCCGGATGCTGCTGCATCCCATGATCGAGCAGGCGACCTTGATCGGCGATAAGCGCAAATATATAACCGCCCTCATTGTCCCGGAATTTAAAACCCTTGGCCAATGGGCAAAGGAGAACGGCATTGCCGACACGACCCCCAAGGCGCTGGTGAGCAATGAAAAGGTGCTGAAGCTCTATGATGGTATCATGAACGAGGTCAATGCCGAGCTGGGCCAGGTTGAGAAGATAAAGCGGTTCACCCTGTTGGACAAGCCCTTCAGCATGGAAAACGATGAGATTACCCCCACGCTCAAGATAAAGAGGAAAAAGGTGCAGGAAAATTATCGTGCCGTAATCGAGAATATGTATGTTGAGTAAAACAACAGGGCTACGCGGTACCCCTCTCGGTGAGGAGGCAATAGCAAAGCAGCAATAAAGGGTGCCGGGCCTCGATTCTTAATATTGCTCCATCCTACCTCAGACCGCGCTGTGTCAAGATTCAAGGGGCTGCTGCTCAGAGAAGAATCGGAGAAAGATCCTTGGCTGACGCTGAAGGATGATATCCTTCAGCGGACTTTGGGGGGATGTCATACTGTACATAGTGAAGAATCTTGGTTTCCATTCTTCGGGTTAATTGTTCTGGGCAATTGCCGACAAGAGCTCCTAGGTGAGGCAATCAAGTAGATTTAAGCCCCGGATAGGGGGAAAATTCAGGCCTTTTAAAATTTTTGAAACCTTCAGAAAGATCATATCATGGCGAAATAAAAAGGGAGTCTCTATCCCAGGCTCTCTTTTTTTGGCATGAGCGGTTCTATGGTGGGGATAGCACCGTTTCCGGTTCATGCCTATAATATAAGTAATGCTTGCAATGGAAAAGTCAAGCCTCCGGCCCCAGAAAATACCGAGAGGTCAATATTGACAGTCATTCCTCGCTCGGATAAATGACATATGCTTGCGAAGAGGGGATGGAGTCCCCCCTATAACCGCCGCGTGAGGCTGATGACTCCTATCAATATGATTGGTAGGAGTGGATATGACAAGGCCGACCCAAGATCCATCGCACAGTCCAAAGAGAGAAATCCTGCAAAAAATCCACGCCGCGGCACAGGCTTTTCAGATAACAGCCCTGGACCGCCAGATCGAGGTATGCGAAGGCATGCTGCACAAAGACCCTTGGATCGACGTCGCGGTGCTGGGACAATTCAAATCCGGCAAAAGCTCTTTCATCAACCACCTGATCGGAAGGGAAATTCTGCCGGTTGGTGTCATTCCGGTCACCTCCGTCATCACCCGGATTTGCCATGGCGAGCAAGAACGCGCGCGGGTCTGTTTCTTCGATGAAACCTCAATCGAGATAGATCTCAGCGAGTTGAAGTACTATACCTCGGAGGCCGAGAATCCGGGGAACGTCAAAAACGTCGCCATCGTGGATATCGATCTGCCGGCCTTGAGCGAGTTCAGCGGGATCAGGCTGGTGGATACACCGGGGCTCGGCAGCGTGTTCAAGGTTCACAAGGAGGTGTCCGGCAACTGGCTGCCGGAAGTCGGGGCGGCTATTGTGGCGGTCAGCGTGGAGCGTCCGCTTTCCGAACACGACATCAATCTTATTGAAAATCTCTTGCACGTGACTCCACGCATCGCCTTGCTCCTGACCAAGGTCGATATTCTGAAACCACAAGAGCAAAACGAGGTCATGCAATTCTTCAGGCAGACCCTGAAAAAGGAGTTGGACCATGATTTTCCGCTCTTTCTTTATTCCACCCGCGAGCATACGCAACGCTACAATGACAGTCTGGCGGCGGCCCTTTTCTATCCCCTGTCCCTGAACCGCGAGCAGGAGTTTACCTCGATCCTGGGGCATAAGATGCGCTTCCTGATCAAAGGCTGCCTGGGATATCTTGATATCGCCTTGAAGTCCTCGATGGCTCTCGATCAGGACCGGGACCGGTTGAGAAACCGGATCATTGATGAAAAGGTCGGTTATGAAACCGTCAAGGATGAACTCGGCGTGATCGCCCGTGAAAACCAGCGACGGACACGCCCGCTGCTGATGAAACATCTGGATCGTTTTCAGCAGCCCTTGACGGAAAAACTGATCCAGACCCTTGAAGTAGAACTGCCGACCTGGCAGGGCAATTTGTGGACATTGACCAGGCGTTTCGAAGGTTGGCTCACCGAGCATATGACCGATGAAATGCAGCGCTTGTCCGAAACCGAGCACCACCATTTTTTCGGGACCCTGCAGAAAGCTCATATGAGTCTGTCCCGGTCGCTGGAAACCTTTCGCATGCTCCTGAGCGACAATGTCGAAAAAGTCCTGGGTCTCACCTTGCCGGACGCAGACTGGCGAATCGACGTGGATACCCCCCTGAAGCCGGATATCAAGGTCCTGTATGCCTTCGACTTTCACTTTGACCTGCTGTGGTTCTTGATCCCCATGGTGATCTTCCGCCGTCTTTTCGAGCGGCATTTCATCGGCGAAATTCCCAAGACCGTGGTCATCAATCTATCACGCCTGGCAGCCCAGTGGGAGGATACCATCAATAAGGCTATCGATGCGATGCGCAGGCAGGCCGCCTCTTATATCCGGGAAGAGACTCTCACCATCGAGGCCATGCTGTCGAGGCCCCAGGGACAAACCGGGGAGATTGCCAAGCTGATTTCAGAGCTGCAAGGACACTTGATCGAGACATAATCACAAAGCGGCAATGGGGAAACCAAAGGGGATGTCTCAAACGATCTCAAACAAATGGATGTTTGCAGAAGGTGTGGTAACATCAAATGAAATGAATCTTCAGCTAAAAACATGGAATGGTCTGTTTAATCGGATGGTATCCCTCCTGAAGGGATGTCAGGGAACACAGGCTCCTGCTTGGAGAGGAAGGCCGTGATGCCGTGCATGCATTCACCCGAGCAGATGAGCTCCACGGCCTCGCTGCATTCCAGGTCCAGGGCCTGCTGCATGGGCAGCTCGCGTACCCGGCGGATGACCGCCAAGGCATGCCGCACCGCGCGCGGACCGTTCTTCGCAATCGTTCCAGCCAGGTCAAGGGCATCTTCCAGTGCCTGTCCCGAACCGCTCACCCGGTTTATAAGCCCCAAGCTTAAGGCCTCCTCGGCTCCGATCCGGCGGCCGGTCAATATCAGGTCCGCGGCTGCGGATGCGCCAATGAGCTTGGTCAAGCCCGGTCCGCCACCCCAGTCGGGCATAAGGCCCAGACGCGCCTCGGAAAAGCAGATGCGCGCGCCCGGGTCCATGATGCGCAGATCGCAGCGCGAAGCCAGCTCGGCCCCGCCGCCGAAGGCATCGCCATTAATGGCCGCGATGACGGGCACGGGCAGACTAACCAAGCCCTCTACGGCCGCCTGCAGCCGGCGGATCAGGGCCTCGATTGGGCCGCGTTCTTTTTTCTCCACCGCACCGATCAGGCTGCTCACCTGCGGGTTGTCGGGATTGACATCGAATCCGGCACAGAAGGCCTTGCCGTTTCCGCTGACCACGACGGCGCGCGGCAGGCTTTGAGTAAGCTGGGCGGTTACACGCTCAAGATCGCGCCACATGGTCTCGTCAAAGGCATTGCGGCGCTCGGGACGGTCGAAAATGACCACCGCAACCTTGTCGTGATGCTCCAAACGAAAACCGTACACGCTCATGGTGTGTCCTCCCATGATCAGTATAGCGCTTTTACCCGGAAATAACAAAGCAGGAAAAGGGCATGATTCGTTCCAGTCGAAGGGTATTGATATGCATTTCAGCATCCGCTTCGCTTGAGACACGGAGGGCACAAAGTAAGGAGAACCTAGTTTACCCACCGCGTCTCTCGTGAGCTTAAGCGAGCGGGGGGTGAACAATAGTTCCTGCATATGGTGGATTTTTATCGGGCAACGAAGTAGAATATATCCCTGCAATACAGTCAAAAAGGGAGGTGTGGATTGGAGGACAACATATTCGCCCGGTTGGCTCGTCACCTGGACACGTTGCCTGTCGGGTTTCCGGCCACGGAGTCCGGGGTGGAGATCAGGATCCTTGAGCGATGGTTCACCGTGCGCGAGGCCGGTATCGCGCTGGCCATGAGCGGCGTACCTACCGCCCCCGAGGACCTGGCCGAGCACTTGGATGCCACGCCCGCGCGGCTTGAGCAGGAGCTCGATTGCATGGTAGACAAGGGGTTGATCTTTCGCCTGGCCCTGCCTGACAAGCGCCTATACAGTCTGGTGCCTCTGGCCGAGGGCATGTGGGAATTTCACATCAACAACAGTACGCCCGAAGATGTCAAGCTGCTGCGCGAATATCTGGACACCTTCATGGAAAAAGGCTGGTTCGGCACCCCCACAACCCAGCACCGCATCGTCCCCATTAGCACGAGCGTCAGTTCCGAGATGGAGATCATGCCCTATGACAGGGCCGAGGAGATCATCCGCGGCCAGTCCAAGATCGCGCTGGTGACCTGCATCTGCCGCAAGGAGAGCCGGGAACTGGGCAAGGGCTGCGGCCACCTGAAGGAGGCCTGCATGGCCTTCGGCAGCGGCGCCTACTTTTACCTCCAGACCGGCCGCGGCCGCGAGATTACCCGGGAAGAGGCCCTGGCGGTTTTGAAGGCCGCGATGGACGAAGGCCTGGTCATCCAGCCCGGCAACGGGCAGAAGGTATGGAACCTCTGCCTGTGTTGCCCCTGCTGCTGCGCGCTCTTAGGGGCGCTCAGGCGGATGGATAAACCCGGTGAGGTGGCGCATTCGAGCTTTTATGCCGAGACCATCCCCGCGGTTTGCACGGCTTGCGGGGTGTGCGTGGAGAAATGCCCCATGGGTGCCATCACCGTTGGAGAGACCATTCAGGTCAACCGCGAACGCTGCATCGGCTGCGGAGTGTGCGTGGGCGCCTGCGCCTGCGAGGCCATCAGGCTTAGGCAGAAGGAAGATCGCTATGTCCCGCCGCGCGACATGGTTGCCATGCAACTTATGATCGCCAACGAGCGCGGACTCATCTGAAAATCCGGGGTTTAAAACAAGGCCTGGTGACGGGCAGGGCGGATGAAAGCAGGGGTGAGGTTTCGTCACGCCTTTTGACGAAAAAGGGAGGAATGCATGCCCAGGAGATCGACCAAATCCGATATTGAGCACTTTATTACCCGGGCCCGCAAACTGGGTGCGGACGATGCATGTCTGATCGATGCCGCCGGCATTGTCACCGCCGCTTGGGTGCGCCTGAAATGTCAGTTCGGCTGCGACGGCTATGACGCGGGCTACTGCTGCCCGCCCAATACGCCCACATACCGGGAGACGCAGGCGGTGATCGATTGTTACCGGCAAGGGCTTCTGATCCATTGCACAAAGCTGGGCCAACCGACCCCCATCGTGGTAACGCTCGAGCGCGAGATTTTCCTGGCAGGTTTTTACAAGGCCTTCGGCTTCGGCGCCGGGCCGTGCAGCTTATGCAGGGAGTGCCCTCCCGAGGGATGCCGTCACCGCGACCGGGCGCGGCCTTCCATGGAGGCCTGCGGTATTGATGTCTATACCACGGCGCGCGCCCACGGCCTGCCCATCGAGGTGGTTAAGGACCGCACCTGCTCTCAGAATTACTACGGCCTCATCCTGATCGACTGAAGCGGGAGAGGCTGCCATGGCTGAAGAGCGGCAAGACCATCTCGAAAGATTCAAGAAACTCTACCCGGAGAAATTTATCTCCGAGGAGGCGCTGTTCGGGCACATACGCCGCGGCAACTCCATCTTCATCGGCACCGCCTGCGGCGAGCCGCAGCACCTGATGGCCGCGCTCATCCGCTATGTGGAAAACGCGTCGCACGCGATCTACGGGGCACGGATACTGCACGTCTGGACCCTGGGCGTGGCCCCCTACGCCGACAAGAAGTTCAAGATGAACTTCCGCCACAACTCGTTCTTCATCAGCGACAGCTCCCGCAGCTCGGTCAACGAAGGTCTGGCCGATTACACGCCGACCTTCCTTTCCGAGATCCCCTCCCTTTTCCGCCGCGGGATCATTACCATCGACGTGGCCCTGGTGCAGCTTTCCCCGCCCGACGCCGACGGGCTTATGAGCTTAGGCGTAAGCGTGGACATCGTGAAGTCAGCCGTGGAGCAGGCCAGGCTTGTGGTCGCGCAGGTGAACACGCTTATGCCCCGCGTCCGCGGAGAAACGCTTATCGATATCCGCGATGTCGACTTCATCCTGCCGTACGACGAACCGCTCCTCGAATACACGCCCGAGCCCGCCGACGAGATCACGGAGAAGATCGGCAGGTATGTGGCGCGCATCGTCCAGGACGGCGACACCATCCAGGTAGGGTACGGCACCATGCCCAATGCCATCCTCACCCATCTGGCGGGCAAACGCGATCTCGGCGTGCACACGGAACTCCTCTCCGACGGCATCATCGATCTCATGCAAAAGGGCGTGGTGACCAACGCCAAGAAAACCCTGGACCGCAAAAAAACCGTGGCCTCCTTCTGCATGGGCAGTCGTGCGACTTATGAATTTCTGAACGACAACCCGGCCTTCGACTTCAGGCCGATCGACTATACCAACAGCCTCTTCGTCATCGGGCGGCAGGCAAACATGACCGCCATCAACTCCGCGCTGGAGATCGACCTCACCGGACAGGCCACGGCCGAGTCGATCGGAGATCTTTTCTACAGCGGCGTGGGAGGTCAGGCTGATTTCATGCGCGGCTCGGCGCTCGCGCCGGGCGGCAAGTCCATCCTGGCCCTGCGATCCACCTCCACCGGCCAGTCCCGTTCGCGGATCGTACCGTCGCTGTCATCCGGGGCCTCGGCCACGCTCATCCGCGGGGATGTGCATTACGTCGTGACCGAGTACGGGACGGCCTATCTGCACGGGAAGAACATCCGCGAACGGGCCATGTCGCTGATCGCCATCGCGCACCCCCGCTTCCGCCCCTGGCTGATCGAGAAGGCGCGCGATCGGGGCCTGATCTATCACGACCAGGCGTTTATCCCCGGCGCGGCGGGCGACTATCCCGAGCGGCTGGAAAGCTACCGTTCGACCAGGACCGGGCTCCCGCTCTTCCTTCGTCCGGTGAAGATCAGCGACGAGGAACTCATCAAAAGCTTCCTCTACTCGCTTTCCGACAAGAGCATCTACACGCGCTACTTCGCCAACATGATGCTCATGCCGCACAACATCCATGACATACTTCAGAAATACGTGGTCATCGATTACTCGAAGGAGATGCTGATGCTCGCCATCATTGAGCGCCAGGGCGTGGAGGAGATCGCGGGTTTCGGCCAGTACATCATCGAAGCCGACACGCACACGGCCAAGGCCGCCTTCCTGGTGGGAGATGCCTGGCAGAACCGCGGTGTCGGCTCCGTGCTCCTCGAACACCTCACTGAAATTGCGAAGAAGGAGGGGCTCCTGGGCTTTTCGGCCATGGTGCTCGCTGAGAACACGCCCATGCTCCGTCTCTTCGAGCGCATGAACTTTCAAATGGAAAAACGGCTTTTAGAGGGCGTGTACGAGCTTGTCATGGGCTTCTATGAAAGGGAGCCATGAGTGCCGTACGACCTGTTGACCGTCACGTGCGCCCTAGCTTATATTACAGGATAAAATCCGTGGAGAGAAACGTGGACGACCTCTCCCTGATGATGGATTTTATAATGCGCTTGTTGGCTTCGCTCTCCTTGGTTGCCACGAGCGATCGGATGGAAAAGACCCTCAAGGCGTCCGTTACCGACAAGGTGCCCTCGGCCGAGTCCTTGCGGCCGGTGAAGGGAAACGTGTCGGGACCGCGTTGGCACTGGCTGTTGATATTGACCCGGCAGACCTGATTCACCAGGGGATCGATGAGGGATGCGATGGTGTCCGCGTCATTCCCGAAGATGCTCACCTGCTGCCCATAGTTTGACTGCCTCACATAGCTAAGCGGTTCTTCAATATCCTTGAAGACGGCCACCGGGATCACCGGGCCGAATTGCTCCTCGGTATACAGCCGCATGCCCGGCCCGACCGGAGAGACGATCGCCGGATACATGAAGGTCTGATTCACCGTTCCGCCGCCGGGGTTGACCACCGTGGCCCCTTTTGACTGCGCATCGGCGATGAGTTCCTTGAGGTAGTCCGTCTTCCCGGCTTCAGGCAGGGGGGTGATCTGCACCCCGGAATCCCAGGGTATTCCAAACTTGAGGGCCTGAACCACGGCGCTGAATTTTTCAAGGAAGGCATCCTTGATATCTTCATGGACAAAAAACATCTTGAGCGCCGTGCAGCGTTGACCGTTGAAGGACAAGGCGCCCAGCACGCTTTCCTTGACGGTCTGATCCAGGTCCGCGTCCTTCAGGACGATGGCCGGATTCTTGGCGTCCAACCCGAGTACACACCGTAAGCGGTGAGGTTTGGGGTGCTGCGTTCTCAGGATATCCGCCGCCTTGCTGGTGCCGATGAAGGCCAGCACGTCGATTTTTCCGGTTTGCATCATGGGGCCGATGATCTCATGGCCGTTGCCATAGACCGTGTTGATGACCCCCTTGGGAAAAGAATCCCGGAAGGCGTCAAGCAAGGGTTCGTGCAGGAGCACCCCCAGCTTGGGAGGTTTGAAGATGACCGTGTTTCCCATGAGAAGGGCGGGGATCAGCGTCGTGAAGGTTTCGTTCAGGGGGTAGTTGAACGGACCCATGCACAGCACCACGCCGAGTGGAGAGCGCCGGATCTGGCCGATTACGCCCTGCTCAATGACGAAGCGTGAAGACGTTCTATCCAGGTCCTTGAGCGCGGAGAGCGTATCCCGGATGTATTCAACCGTCCGGTCGAACTCTTTTTCGGCATCGGGGAGGGGCTTGCCGATCTCCCACATCAGCAGCTTGACGATCTTTTCACGCCGTTCCTGCATATGGTAGACGAAGTCCGTCATATGCTGGATGCGTCTTTCCACCGACATGGTCGGCCAAAGGCCGCGCCCCTGGTCATAGGCCCTGCAGGCCGCATCGAGGGATTGCATGGCCGACTCCGGCGTCATGAGAGGGTAGCTGCCGATATGGATGCGCCGCGAGTCCTGGCCCATGGGTTCACAGACCGGAGAGAGCACCTCCCGCATGGGGCCGTTCCATGCGCGGATCTCGCCATCGCACAGGTATCGGCGTTGTTCTATCACTTGATCGAGGCGAAACCTCTCCGGTATGGTGCCGCAGGATGAGAAAACGTAGTCGATCCGTTCTTTGTCCATGGACGGGTACCCTCCCATCATGTGTCGGCTGGTACCATAGTATACCAGGTCAAACGTATCTCCGCTATAACGAGCTAAAACCCCGCGTTCCTCTTGAGCAGCTTTCGCATCAGAGAATAAGGCACCAGGATGTTCGCAAGCCCATAAAAAAGTTTATAGAGGGGACGATCAATGAGCCAGTGAATGCGTTTGCTCCCCAACGCCTTGAACACCGCCAAGGCCACATCCTCGGGGGTGAAGGCGACCCCGCTCATCTCGATGAGTTTGCCCGGATTCTGTTCCACCATCGTGGTCTTCACAAAGTTCGGCATGATGTCGCACACGTGGATGCCGTAGCGTTCCCACTCCATGTTCAAGGCCTCGGTGAAGCCTTTTACCCAGAACTTCGAGGCGGCGTAGGTGACTTCACTGGGAGCGGCAAAGAGCGAGGCCACGGATGCCATATTGATCACGTAGGCTGAACCTGCGGCCTTGAGATAGGGGAAGGCGTGGTAGGTGCAGTTGAGGACCCCTTTGGCGTTGATATCCAAAATCGCCTGGTGGTCGCTCAAGGGGATGTTCTCAAAGGCATTGATGCGCAGAATTCCGGCGTTGTTGAACAAGACATCGATTTTTCCGCCGGCCGCCTGAGAGAAGGCGGATAAAACCGCGGCGACCTGGTCGGCATCCCTTACATCCAGACATTCGGCAAAGCTGATTTTTCCCGGCAGGCGGTCCTTGAGATCATAAAGTCCGGCGACATTGATATCCGTAATCCCGACAAACCAGCCTTGCTCGGCAAATAGGATGGCGGTCGCCCTTCCGATCCCGGCCGAGGCGCCGGTGATGAATATGCTCTTCGGCATGCATGTTCCCCCTTGACGTCATCATCAGCGATATCCGCGTCTCCTCTGTATCGTCGCTTGATGCAAAATGCTTGACGCTGCATCTCACTTAGCCGGGGAGGGTGAGACGTCATGTGTCTCCCTGGTTGTGACGGCCGGATTTCCCATTGCCTCATGTGCCCGCTATGATTATATATGTGCACAAGGGGGTGACCATGGCACTTACCACGGCTGAAAAGGAGCTGCTCCTCGATCTGGCGCGCACCACCATCCGCACCGTCCTGGACGGCGGCAGCCACGAACACGTCACGGCGGACCAGACCAAGCTTACACCCGCTTTGCAGGAACAGAGGGGTGTGTTCGTGACCCTGCACAAGGACCATGACTTAAGGGGCTGCATCGGCTATATCCTGCCCATGCTGCCGTTGTGGCGGGCGGTGGTCGAGAACGCCCGCAACGCGGCCTTTTGCGACCCGCGTTTTGCGCCGCTCAAACCCGACGAGTTCGGCCGCATCGAAATCGAAATCTCGGTGCTGACCGTCCCGGACAAGATCACGGATATCTCCGAGTTCCGCGTGGGCATCGACGGGATCATTCTCAAGAAGGGGTTTCACCAGGCCGTTTTCCTGCCGCAGGTAGCGCCCGAGCAGGGGTGGGACGCCCAGACCACGCTTCAGTATCTGAGCATGAAGGCCGGCCTGCCGCCGGGTGGCTGGACCAGCGGGGCGGTTTTCGAAACCTTTCAGGCCGAGGTGTTCGGTGAGGCTGATCCGGAAGGAATATCAGCCTGAAGCTCCGGCCGGATCGACCGCAAGCTGTTATCTGATCTGATCGAGCGATTCGATGACCACGTCCGTGTGGGCGGCCAGCTCCGAGCTTGAAAGCGTGCCGATTAAGCCCACATTGACCATGACGTGAGCGTTGCGGCCCATCTGGGCGTCCATCAGGGTATCGCCGATCATGGCCGCCTGCCGGGGAGACAGGCCGAAGCGTTCGCAGATCAGGAGGATCATGTCCGGGGCCGGCTTGGATTTACTGACCGAGTCGGCGCCCACGACCAGGTCGAGTAGCGCTAGCGCGCCGATGGCCTGCATGTCGCCCTGGGCATCGGCCTGGTTGTCGTTGGTGGCCAGCGCCGTGCGGATACCGCGCGCCTTGAGGCGTTCGAGCAGCTCGATGCCGCCCTGGGCCGGGCAGAGGTTGCGCGCCCGGATGGGGCCTTTGAGGACCTCGTGCTCGGCGGCTCTGATAATGGCCTGGGCCTTGTCCCAGCGCAGACCTGCATGGTAGAGGCACTCGGCCAGAACGGTGTTTACCTCCTCGGCCGTGCCCATGGCAAAAGGTCCGCCGCCGTCGATCTCCCGCTCCTCGATGAATACCCCCAGGGCTTTCTGAAGGCCTTGCGCGAGTTTTTCGGACGGGTTTGTGCGCCGCATGATGGCCGCGATGAACTCGCGGATGATGCCCAACCAGGTGGCCTTGAAATCGAGCAGGGTCCCATCCTTATCGAAGATCACCACCCCGGGGTCATAGTGTTTGCCGAAGATTTCAATGTGCGCCAAAGCTACGCCTCCTCCCGTCAAGGAGCCCTTGCATACCATAAAAAAGCGCGGCCTTCCAGTAGCGAGGTTTTAAAAAGCTGCGTTATCCGGCACGTGCGACGCGCATGCAAAAAAAACTTGGAAAAAGAACAATTATCCATTAGAGAAAGGTGCCATGTCACGCATATTTTCTGGAGATAGACGCACATTGGTCCTCTTGATTTTCTTGATCGCCATGAGCCTGTCCGGCGCGCTTTGGGCCGAAACGCCGCCTGATTCCCCCGCGGCGTCCACGGCCTCCATCGGGGTGTTTCTACCACTGACGGGCAAGGATAGCGCGGGCCGGGTGCAGCGCCAAGCCCTCCTGATCGCCCAGCGCATCAGACCCCTGGCGGGTGACAAACCCGTGGAATTGATCATCAAGGATACCCTGGCGACCTCTGAGGGCGCCAACAATGCCGTGCGAGCTCTCCTGGAAGGTCATGACATCGCGGCGCTCATCGGTGGCACGATCCCGGATAAGGCCGCGGCGATGCTCGATGTTGTGAGTAAGGACCGGCGGCTCAAGGCGTATCCCGTACCCATGGTGTTGACCGCCACCAGTGCGCCGCTGTCCGACGTAACGCCCAAGCCCTGGAGCATCAGTGCACCGCTTATGGAGAAGGCCCATGCCGCGGCTGGTTTTGCCGTAGGAAAGCTCAAAGCCAAACGCGTCGGCATTCTGGTCGATCCGGCGGATGCCGCGGGCATCAGACTGGCCAGTTTATTTTCTTCCGCCTTGATCGCGCAGGGCGGCGTGGTGGCCGAAATCGCCTATCTCGGGAAATCCGAAGCTTCCTACCGCACCGCCCTGGCGGCCTTGGATGGTAAGAAGGCGGAAGTCATCTTCCTGCCGGATGCTCTCAGCGCCCCGCAGGTGATCGTATATAGCCGCGACCACGGGATCAAGACCCCGTTCCTGCTGGCCGATGTCAGGCAGGAGGGGGCTCTCCTCAAGGCTGTGGGCGCTTCCAAAGATATCTACCTGGTGACGGATTTTTATCCCGCGTTCGCCGTCGGTGATCATGCCAGGCGTTTTCTGGAGCTTTATCGCCGGGAATACGGCGAACCCGATTCAATTGCCGCGCTGACGGCCGATGCCTACTTCCTGCTGTGCGATGTCTTGCCGTACTGGCGCGTCGGCAAAGGCCGGCATCCGCAAGCGCTCAGCCCCATACTAAAGGATAAGGGATATCTTTCCGGAAGGATAGACATAACTACGTCCGGTATGATCGTACGGAATGTCTATATCTGTGATATCCACGCCTCCAGGCTGAGATGCCTTGAGACAATCAGGCCCTGATGGTTAGAACCTGGCGCTGATATCGGGGCTCAAGAGTTTGTCGGCGATGGTCCCGTAATCGGCTTGATAGGTGCCGTTGTTGATTTTCTGTTCCAACTCGGCGATTTTATCGGCACGGACATCCGGGGCGGCCTGGACCACCTGATCAATCTCCTGCATCTGCTGCACCTTGCTTGATATGTTGACCTTGTCCTGAAGCCCGGTTGCGGCGTTCTGGGGCCTGCGCGTAGCATCGCTCCGCGTGGTTGCTTGTTCCGGTGCGTTGGCATTATAGGCCTTGAAAATCTCGGTGCTGTTGAGATGATTAACCTTCATTAATCTCCTCGTCGGTCAATGACTTCTTGATCGTGTTGGCCATAACCTCATCGAACAGACGCTTGCTGGCTTGGGGCGATATTGAGAGCTTGTCGCCTATCTGTTCTTTCGGGTTCTTGATCTGCGCTGTCAGTTTCTCGTACGTCTTCATGATGTTGGCAACGTAGATGCTTTTGACTTCCATCCCTGGCTCCTTTATCCATTCCTGATAGTGTCTCTATCGGATAATTCAGCGAAAGCTTTAACCAAAGCGGATCTCTTGATCAGGATGTGATAAATTTAACGATCTGCCTCCATGATGATGTTTGTCCATGATCCCAACTGCTTCTGTAATGAACAGTATTGACAGCCTCGAAAAAGAAATATATGCGAATGATTGTTAATTAGTGAACTCTTCTGGTGAAAAAATGGCGAATATTCCGATTCCGGTGGCATTGAGGCTGCCTTTGTATCATGAATATGTTACGCGCATGGAAGCTCAGGGCTGCCGCTGGATATCCTCGAATATGATCGCCGGCTACCTCGATCTGACACCATCCACCATCCGTCAGGACATCAAATACTTAGGCCGCATCAACAGCTCTTCCTTCGGTTACAGTGCCGGGAGCTTCCGCTTGGTCCTGGAGAAAACCCTGGGCATCTCCAGTGGCGCCAACCTGGCCCTGGTAGGAATCGGCAGCCTCGGATCGGCCCTGATCCACTATAAAGGTTTCCGCGAGAAAAATTTCAGCATCAAGGCTCTGTTCGATAAGCGCGAGGATCTGATCGACAACCAGATGGAAGGCATCACGATTTTTCCCGTGGGCCGGATGGCCGAGGTGATCAAGCGCGAGCGCATCACCATCGGCGTCATCGCCACCCCGGCGGAATCCGCCCAAGGAGTGGCCGATCTTTTAGTGGCGGCCAATATCAAGGGTATCTGGAACTTCGCTCCCATTAACCTGCGGGTCCCGGCCCAGGTTATTATCGAAAACGTCAACCTGCTGCCTTCGCTCTTTACCCTGGCTTTCAAGATCAAAAATACCTGAGAACCCCTGGCATAAGTGACCCTTGGATTGGAAAAAATTGCCGGGGTCTTGCCTGGGGGGGTGGCTTCCATAGCTGCTTCAGCGCCATGGCACCGTAATTGCTCTCCACCACTTAACAAGGAGGGCAAGGTATGGATCAAGGCGTTTACACAGCAGCAGCAGGGGCCATGGCCATGGAACTCAGACTGGCGGTCATTGCCAATAATCTGGCCAATGTCGACACCGTGGGGTTCAAAAAGGACCATGTCAACTTCGAGGAATACGTCAAGCAGCTGGAAACTATCCCCCTTGCCGAAGGCGAATATCAGCGGATCGCTGAAGATGTCGTCACCAAGGAATACTACATCGACACTACCCAGGGATCTTCAAGGCTGACGGGCAACCCGCTCGATGTGGCGCTGATCGGCGACGGTTATTTCGCGGTAAGCACCGAGGGCGGAGACCGCTACACCCGCGCCGGATCTTTTCAGCGTACGATTGACGGGCTTCTGGCCGATCAGCAGGGCAATCCCATACAAGGCGAGGGCGGCGATATACAGCTCGGCAAGGGCGAAGTGCTCATTGGCCGGGATGGAACCGTGAATGTAGACGGCCAGGCCGTGGACAAACTCAAGGTGGTCGATATCCCGGAGGATCAGCTGGTAAAATCCGGCCGCAACCTCTTCGAGGTCAAGGAAGGATATGAGCCGGTTGCGGTCGAGAATCCGGAGATCGAGCAAGGGACTCTTGAGATGTCCAATGTCGATGCCATACAGGAGATGCTGGGTTTGGTCGAGACCCAGCGGGCCTACGATATGTTCCAGAAAATGATGCGTACTGAGAATGACGCCTATGGGCAGTCAATCCGCAATGTCGGGACAGTAGGATAAAGGAGGCATAAGATGATACGCGCAATGTGGTCGGCGGCATCGGGCATGAACGCCCAGCAGATGCTCATCGATGTCATGGCCAATAACCTGGCCAACGTCAATTCAACGGGATTCAAGAAGAGTCGCACCGAGTTCGAAGACCTGTTCTATCAGGTCTATAAGGAAAAGGGTTCCCCCACGGAGGCCGGCAGCACTTCACCGGTCGGTATCGAGGTCGGTATGGGCACGCGGCCGGTGGCCGTACAGAAGATTTTCACCGAAGGCGATATCGTTCAGACCAACAACGATATGGATATCGCCATCGAAGGCGATGGTTTTTTCCAGATCATGCAGGGTGACGTCGAGGCCTACACCCGTGACGGGGCTTTCAAGATCGATGCCGACGGATACATCGTCAATGCCCGCGGCGACCGGCTGCAGCCGGATTTTGCCGTACCCAGCACGACCACGGACGTGGTTATTGATAAAGGCGGCACGATTACCTGCCTGGACAGCGGCGGCAATACCGTGGCTTCGGCGGAGATTCCGATCTATACCTTTACCAATCCGGCCGGGTTGAAATCCATCGGGGGCAATTGCTATACCCCGACACCGTCCTCCGGCGATGCCCTGCAGGGCGTGCCCGGAATCGATAATTGCGGCACCCTGTCCCAGGGCTATCTGGAGATGTCGAACGTGGACGCCATCGAGGAGATGATCAACATGATCGCGGGACAGCGGGCCTATGAGATCAATTCCAAGACCATCCGCACGGCGGACACCATGCTCCAGACCGCCTCGAACATCGTCAGGTAAGTCATGACGCGCACGGTTTTCATCGCTCTGTTGTGCATGTTTTTGACGCCGCTGGCCGCTGCGGCCGGGACCGCGGCGGATCGACAGAGCATACCTCCGGAGCGGCTCGCCGGCATGTATCGCGATGCCATTCTGGCGCATAGTCCCTGGAAAGGTAAGGGGGAGATCGTCATTGAGGACGTCAAGGCCCCGACGACTTTCCAGACCGCGCCGGAACGGATAAGCCTGGTCCAGGCAAAATTTGCCCCCCATGAGGACTTTATGGGGTTGACCAGCGTAACCCTTATCTTCGGTCCGGACGGCGGCGACAAGGTCGCGGTGACCGGCAAGGTAAGCGTGCGGGCTTCGGTCCCAGTGCCCAAGCAGACTATCCGGCGCGGACAGGTGATCGAGGCATCCGATCTGGAACTGCGCCGTATCGACATCAGCCGGGTTCCGCCCAGCATCATGGACATCCAATCCTGCGCCGGCATGCGCGCCAAATCCTTTATCCGCAAGGGTATGCCCATCCTGCTGACCAATATCGAAGTGCCGCCGCTGGTTTACAAAGGCGCTCCGGTCATGATAGAGGCCGGCAATGACGATCTGGTCGTGACCGACAAGGGTGTGGCCCTCATGGACGGCCGGGCCGATGACCGTATCGCGGTCAAGAACCTGAGATCAGGCCGGCAGATCGTTGGCATCGTTATTGCTCCTTCCAGGGTACGTGTGGACTTTTAAGGAGGAGACCATGAATGCAAGGAATCATCTGATCATCATCCTGACGCTGCTGGCACTTTCTGCCTGTGCCCATACCGCGCCGAAAATGGACATGGACACCTTCGCCACGCCGGTCGAGGAACCGCGTGAAGTGGTCTCGGCGCCGGGATCGCTCTGGCAGCCGGATGCCAGATTTGCCGATCTCTTTGCCGATGCCCGCGCCAGGCGCGTGGGCGATATCGTCGTGGTGGTGATCTCGGAGAACTCTTCGGCCGAGAAGGAAGCCAAAACCTCGACGGACCGCTCCAACAAGATCGACAGTTCCATAACCAACCTGATGGGGATTCCGCTCGAACACTCGGTCCTCGGGACCAAGATAAATCCTTCGGTGGGGGCCTCGACATCGACCGAGTTCGAGGGTAACGGCAAGACCTCCCGCAAGGGTGATATCACCGGCAGCGTCTCGGCGCGCGTGATGCGCGTGTTGCCCAACGGCAACCTGATGATCAACGGCAAGAAACAGATCCGGGTCAACGGCGAGATCCAGTACATGATCCTGACCGGGATCATCCGTCCCGAGGATATCAATGCCGGCAACAGCATCATGTCGACGGCCATTGCGGACATGCGTCTGGACTATTACGGCCGGGGCATCATGGGCGACCAGATGGATCGCGGTCTGATCTCCAAGGTCCTGGACAAGGTGTGGCCATTTTAAGGGGTTTGAACATGAAAAAGATCATCTTCATCCTGATTGCGGGTGTGTTTCTCAGTCAACCGGTCCTGGCCGTACGGGTCAAAGATCTAGTATCCATCCAGGGCGTGCGTGAGAACGCCTTGACCGGCTACGGGCTGGTGGTGGGCTTAAACGGCACCGGCGACAAAGCCAGCTCCATGTTCACGATCACCTCTCTGGCCAATATGCTGCGCAACCTGGGCATCGCGGTCAACCCCACCCTCTTGAAACCCAAGAACGTGGCGGCCGTCATGATCACCGCCAATCTGCCGCCCTTTGCCCGTAGCGGCCAGCAGGTCGACTGCACGCTCTCGTCCATCGGCGACGCCTCGGCCCTGGTGGGTGGAACGCTCATCTCCGCCCCGCTGTACGGCCCGGACGGCAAGGTCTATGGTATGGCGCAGGGGCCCATTTCGGTCGGCGGCTATGTCTTCGAAGGCGCCAGCGGCTCGGGTGTAAGCAAGAACTTCCCGACCGTGGGACGCATCCCCGACGGCGTCACCGTGGAACGGTCGCTCGATCTCAAGATCGGCCCGCAGATCACACTGCTCATGAACAGCCCTGACTTCACTACCGCCAATCGTCTGGCGCGGGCCTTGAACGGTGCTTACGGTACCTCCATTGCACACGCCATGGATCTCTCGACCGTGAAGGTCGATATCCCGCAGGGGGCTTCTATCGTGGATTTCATTGCGCGCCTGGAGTCCGTGGATGTCATCCCGGATGACAGGGCCCGCGTGGTCGTCAACGAGCGTACCGGCACCGTGGTCATGGGCGATGATGTGCGCATCGCTACGGTGGCCGTGGCCCATGGCAGCCTTTCCATAAAAATAGGCGAGACGCCGCGTGTTTCCCAACCGCTGCCGCTTTCGCAGGGAGCCACCACGGTTGTGCCGCAGTCGGAAATCAGCGTGGAAGAAGGTGGCCGCAGGCTGCTGATGCTGCAAAACGGGGCATCGATCGGCTCTCTGGTGCGCGCCCTGAACGCCATCGGCGTCACCCCGCGCGATCTGGTGATCATCCTGCAGTGCATCAAGAAGGCCGGTGCCTTGTATGCCGACCTGGAGGTCATATGATCGACGGCATAGGCGCCCTGTATCACCTCAAGGCCACCGACCCGGGCAAGGCCCTGACAAAGGTCTGCAAGGAGTTCGAGACCATCTTTGCCCACCAGATCCTCAAGACCATGGGAGAAACGCTGGAGGAGGGTTTTGCCGGCGGCGGACTGGCCGGGGAAATGTATGACGACCTGCTCTATATGGAGTTGGCGCGCAAGGTCTCCGAAGGTCGAGGTCTCGGCTTGGCCAAGGTCGTTGAGAAGCAGCTGAGTGACAGGTTTTCCAACCAGATAAAAGGTCAAGGAGGTCAGGATGCTTCCGATAACAAATTATGGAGAACAGGCCGTTAAGATACGGCGTAACCAACCGGACGTACGGCTTTTGGTAGGGGATATGAACGACATGCATAGTCCAGAGGCGCTTGAACGGGAAAAGGTGCTCCTTGCGGAGCTGATCGAGTACCTGGAGCAGGAGGTCACCTATGTCATCAGCGGTGACGTGGACACGCTCGAAGAGTCCATGCCGCACAAGAAAAAGATCCTTGAGGCCATCGCCGCCAATCGCGCCGGTCATAAAGCGCTCATAGATGCCGGTGAGGAAGGAGACGGCGCCGCGGTCGCCAGACTCAAGCAGGAACTCGCCCAGCTCTGGAAGAAGGCCGGCACTCTCAACGAGACCTCCAAGGAGATGGTAAACCGGCGGCTGACCGATATCGAGCTCAGGCTCGAACCGTTCTTTGCCGGTCTCAAGAAAGGGTATGACAAATCGGGCAAGGCCTTCAAGTCCGTGGCGCATACCATCAAATCCGGGGTGTAATATGGGCGGCATAACAGGAGCGATGGAGATCGGCAAGCTGGCCCTGTACGCCTCGCAACTCGCGCTGGAGGTGACATCCCATAACGTCGCCAACGCCAATACGGAAGGATATTCGAAGCAGAATTTAGAAGTCCGGGTCAATAACCCCATCACCATGGCTCCGGGTCAGATCGGCACGGGCGTGCGCGCCTCCGAGATCACCCGCCAGTACGATGAATTCGTCAACAAGCAGGTCGTCCTGAAGACCTCGGATAGTGAGTACTGGAACGCTCAGTATACGGCCATGCAGGAGATCGAATCGATCTTCAACGAGAGCGACGAAAGCGGGCTCAACTACCTGATGGGCGAGTTCTGGAATGCATGGTCGGATTTATCGAACAACCCCGATGGTACACCGGAACGCGAAGCGCTCGTCGCCAAGAGCGAAAATCTCGTGCAGGCCATCAAGGATATCGACTACAACCTCAGGTCCTACCAGCGCTATCTGAATACCGCCATCCAGGGCGGCGTGGAGAATGTGAACGGCATCATCAGCCGGATCACGGACCTCAACAGTGAGATCACGAGCATTGAGATTAACGGGGTCGTCAATGCCAACGATCTGCGCGACACCCGCGATAACCTTCTGCTGGAGCTCTCCTCGTACGTGGACATTTCCTATTACGAGGAGGAAAATTCGGGCCAGGTCATGGTGTATATCCTGGGCGGGACCCCGCTGGTTATGGGCACGAGCTCCTACAGCCTGAGCTACGAGCGCAACAGCACCACCGGCAACACCGATGTCCTGTGGCAGGACACCTCGGGAAGACAGGTGAACATCACCGATAAAATCGATGGCGGCAAGCTTGCGGGCTGGATCGCGGCGCGCGATACCAATATCGACGGCTATCTTGATGCGCTTAATACCTTGACCGGTGAGCTCATCTATCAGGTTAACGATCTGCACTCTATGGGCGTCGGTCTTGAATCGGTGAGTTCAATGACCGGGACGGAGACGATCCTCGGTGGCGGCGCTACGGCCCTGGACGCCACGGACGTGGACGGCAACTACCTGTATTCCTTCGGCAGCCATTTCCAGGCCGGGGACTTTGACATCGTGACCTATGATGCATCCGGAAATGTGGCATCGACAGGCAGCGTCTCCCTGGTCGCCGGCGCGAGCGTCAATGACCTCATCGCGGCCATCAACGCCAGCGGCGCGGACGTGACCGCCAGCATCGACGCCGACGACCACCTATCGATCGTCGCCAATTCCGGGACCTTTGCCATCACCGCTGCAAGCTCAGGGGATCCCAACAACCATGCCCTGGCCATTCTCGGGGTGAACTCCTTCTTCACCTGGAGCGCGTCGGACGGCGATTTCACCGAGACCGTCGGCGTCAACTCCGAGCTGAAGAACAACAGCTCTCTGATCGCGGCGGGTAAGCTCGACAGCAATAACCAGGTGGCTGAGGGAGACAATCAGACCGCCCTGGCCATCTTCGGCCTGCAGGACAGCGTGATCGACATGGACGGCTCGAACACGACGCTGGATGCCTATTACAGCTCGTTGGTCTCTACCGTGGGTGTACATACCCAGAACGCTCAGATGAACGCGAATTACAATGAAACCCTGCTTACGGAATACTCCAGCCGCAAGGAATCGATCTCCGGCGTCAACCTGGATGAGGAAATGGCTTCGCTCCTGCAGTTCCAACGAGCCTTTCAGGCCGCATCCAAACTGATCACCACCGCCGATGAGATGCTCCAGACGTTGCTTTCCATGAAGCAATAGTGTATGAGCTATCCCTGAGAATACGTGTGGGCCAGGGGAGGGCTGATTGCTCATATTGACGCGTAAGATCGGGGAATCCATCGCCATCGGCGATGACATCCAGATCCATGTGGTGGATATTCGGGGTTCACAGGTCAAGTTGGGGATTCTGGCCCCGAAGGAAGTCGAGATATACCGCGAAGAGGTTTACCTGAAAATCCAGGAGGAAAACCGTCTGGCGTCGCAAGTTTCCAAGGATGCCTTGAGTTCGGTCGAAGCCCTGCTCCCCAAGAAATAACGGATTATCCGGTTTTCGTCCTTTAATTTTTTACTCCATCGGAAATTTGCTAAGGATGAAAGATCTACCGGGAAGCATGTTTGCGACCGACATGCTGATGTTTTTTCTCGATAAAAAAGACCTGGTGTTGTTGTTGGCGCTTACGCATGTTCCTTTCAACGCTCAGGCTTGTCTGTGTCAAGGGGTCCACACCGGTATAATAGATAACCGAAGACAGGGTCATGGGCAGCGGGATAAAGGCCTGCACCTGCCGTGGAATGAAGCCGAAGATTCGCTCCACCTCTGAACGCATTGATTGCATATCGGCCAGCGTACATCCTGGATGGCAGGACATGAGGTAGGGCAGCAGGTAGAGCCGCCGGCCGGACCTTGCCGCGGTGTCGCGGAACAGGCCCACAAAATCCTTCAGTTCGGCCACCGGTGTTTTGCGCATGGCGGAGAGCACCGCGGGCACGGTATGCTCCGGCGCGATCTTGAGTTGTCCGCTGATATGGCGCTCGCTTAATCCCTGCAAGACGGCGCGGCTCTCGCCATCACGCATGATAAGGTCATAGCGTACGCCGGAGCCGATCGTCACCCGTTTTACTCCCTTGATTCGAGCGGCTTGGTCGAGCAGATCGATCCAGGGGGAGGTCTTGATGGCCAGATGGGGGCAGAGCTGAGGGGAGGTGCAACTTTCGCGCCTACAATGCCAGGCCTTTTTACAGTCAAACCCATACATGTTGGCCGACGGGCCGCCGATGTCGGTAACCGTGAACGCGCCTTTGCGCATACCAGCGCGATGCTCGATCTCGGTCAGGACGGAATCGGGGCTGCGCGCCACGATGCGCCTACCCTGATGCAGCGCCACCGAGCAGAAGGAACAGCCGGATACGCACCCGCGATGCGCGGTGACGGAGTCCTTGATCATTTCATAGGCCGGGATGGATTGGGTATAGGCGGGGTGGGGCGCATAACAATAGGGCAGGGTATAGGTATGTTCGAGCAGGGCGGCGGTTGTTTCCGACAGGGGGTGCTGGACGAGAAAGCGCTTGCCGCAAGGCTGCGCCAGCACCTGGTCCTGGTTCAGGAAGCAAAGCTTTGAGAACTCCAGGAAGGCCTCAGGCGAGGCCATGACATCCTCTTGTGCGGGCAGGGTAAGCGCCCCGGAGGGTGCCTGCCGGTTCATGACCACGGTGCCGGGGATGCCATCCAGTCCCTGTCCGGAAGCAAGACGTTCAGCGATGTCGATCACGGCCGTTTCGGCCATGCCGTATGCCAGGATGTCGGCCCGGGTGTCTTCCAGGATCGTACGGCGCAACGAGTCGCTGAAGAAATCGTAATGCGCCATGCGGCGCATGGAGGCCTCGATGCCGCCTAATACGATCGGCACGTCCTTATACGCGGCCTTGATCAGATTGCCGTACACGATGAGAGCCCGTTCGGGCTTGACGCCGCCGCCACCGCCCGGCGCATAGGGATCATCGTTGCGCACCTTCTTGAAGGCCGTATAGCGCGCCAGCATGGAATCCACATTGCCGGAGGTCACCCCGAAGAAGAGCCGCGGCCGGCCGAAGGTCTTGATCGATTGGGGGTTGCGCCAATCCGGCATGGCGATGATGCCGATGCGGTAGCCCTGGCGTTCGAGCACGCGGCCGATCACGGCGGCTCCGAAGGCGGGATGGTCCACATAGGCATCGCCGGTTACGAGCACGATGTCGAGCTCTGGCCAGCCCCGCCGGGCGGCCTCTTCACGGTTAAGCGGCAGGAATCCGCTCATGCCGTTTCAGCACCTGCGCAGGATTCAGAATCTTTGGGTTCTGCGTCCCCTGAGCTGATGCGTCTAGCGGTGCTGGCCTTTCTGTGTTTCCCAATCATCGTCATTAGTATGGATTTTCTTGTCGTTGTTGTGGCCGCCTTGGTTCTTGTCGGTCTTGTGCTGATATTGTTTCACGTCCTTGGTCTTATCCTGAGGTTTTTTCTCACGGCGCATATCGCGGTCGATGGTAACGAAGTTACGACCTTCGCCTCGGTAGCGTATGATGTGTTCCGGGGAGTAACCGTAATGTTTGGATAGAAATTGCAGGTTCACCTGATCCACGATAGCATGGTCGCTCATGCGCATATGTTTCCACGTGTTACGGGGGTGGTCGCGGTAATAGCCGTAGGCCTTTCCCTGAGGGGGATGATGCGCCGCGTCAACCGGGACATAATAGATCTCGGGACTTAAGCCGAAGTGCAGCGTGATGTCCATCCAGCTCATATGCTTGAGACGCATATTCACGATGACATCCGGCGATACATGGGCCCGTTGAGAGAGAAAGAACACCACCGGCAGCTCTTCCTCATCGATGCCGTGCTTATGCACGACAACAACCTCGCGTTCCGGCACGCGGTAGTATTCCCCGATGGAGAAATGAAAGCCTTCGATGCCCTGGCTGTCGCCTGAAATACCCACATTCCAGTCGGTTGCGGCCGCGGCTGATCCCGGGAGCGCCAGTAGGGTCAGGGCGGCGATGAGGGTGCTCAGAACCAACGGAAAGAAGGAACTTTTCTGTTTGTGCTGCATAACGTTACCTCCTTGCTCGTAGCTATTTGTGGTACGGTTCTTTATGGATAATGGTAAAGGCCCGGTAGACCTGTTCGAGCAGCATGATACGCACGATCTGGTGGTTGAAGGTCATGGCCGACAAGGACAGCACCAGGTCGGCTTTGGCCTCCAGGACGGCATCGTAGCCGGTAGGGCCACCGGTGTAAAAGAAGAGATGTTTGGTGCCGCGGCTAAGTTGCCCGTTCAGATAATCCGCCAGGGATTCTGAACCCAGCGTTTTGCCGTGCGGCGCTAGGACGATATGGATGCCGTCGCGGGCCTGGCGCTTGAGCGTCTTGGCCTCGATGATCTCGACCGGGGCGTATTTGGCGATGCGCTCGCGGTAGTCGTCAACCAGGGCTGCGATCGGACCTTTGAAGGTTTTGCCGGAAAAACAGAACACGACCCTCATGGGGTAAGCCTTTTGGCGCTCAGCCACATGCCTTCCAGGTCATAGTAGCGCCGCAGTTCGTCCTGGAAGATATGCACCACGGCATCCACGTAATCCAGCAGCACCCAGCGGCCCTCTTCAAGGCCTTCTTTTCCCAGAGGCTTCCCGATCACCTCGATGACATGTTCGGCCATGGCCCTGATCTGACGGTCCGAGGTGCCGGTGCATATGATGATGTAGTCGGTGATGGGCGAGTGTCCCCGTACATCCAGGGCGAGGATATCGCGGCCCTTTTTATCGCCGAGTGCCGTTACGACCCTGGACCAGAGCGGTTCCATTACCGGTAGATCCTTTCGCGCGCGATATAGGCCTCGACCGCGGGCGGGACGAGATATCGGATGGAACGGCCCGACCGGCACAGGGACCGGATAAGGCTGGACGATATGTCGAGCGGTGTGACCTCTAGAAAAATGATCTCGCACCCTCCTGCGTTTCTATAGCCTGTATCGGTCGCTGTGAAGGGTGCGGATAAATCCCCGAGGGTAGCGCTCAGCGGTTGCCTCGGCGAGCCGGGACGCGTCATGACCACGAAATGCGTCAGGCTGAACAGCCGCGGGGCCTCATACCAGGAGATGATCTCGTTGAAGGCGTCCTGGCCGAGGATAAAGTACGGCGTGGTCTGATACCGCTCCCGGACATGCTCGATGGTTTTGATGGAATAAGATGTCACGCCGGCCTCAACCTCAAAGGCGGAGAGTTCGAACAGGGGATTGTCCTGTATAGCCAGTCTGACCGTCTCAAGCCGCTGCCCTCCGGGCACGTCGTGGGCGAGCTCCTTGTGCGGCGGGATGAAGGACGGGATGAAGATAAGGCGCTCTAACCCGAGGTCTTCGCTGACTTCCTGGGCTGAACGGAGATGCCCGTAGTGGATGGGGTTGAACGTTCCGCCGAAGATCCCGAGTTTCATTGCCGGATTTGACCATCTCCGAGGCACACGAATTTCTCGATCGTCAGTCCTTCGACACCCATGGGTCCGTAGGCATGCACCTTGGAGGTGCTGATGCCGACCTCGGCGCCGAGCCCGAACTGGCCGCCGTCGGAGAAACGGGTACTGGCGTTGACCAACACGGTGGATGAATCCACTTCCTTGAGGAACCGCATGGCCCGGGAATAGTTCTCGGTGATGATGGCCTCGGTATGATTCGAACCGTAGCGCTCGATATGATCGATGGCCTCCTCCAGCGTGTCCACCACCTTGACGGCCAGGATGAGATCGAGGAATTCGGCGTACCAGTCATCCTCGGTGGCTGCCTTGGTGACTCTTGTTACGATGGACATGGTTTTGGGGCAGCCGCGGATCTCGACCCCGCTTGCCTGGTAGCGCTTGACCATCTCGGGCAGAAACTTTCCGGCGATGGCCGCATCCACCAGGAGCGTCTCCATGGCGTTGCACACCCCGGGCCGCTGCACCTTGGCATTGTGGCAGATGGAGTAGGCCTTGTCCAGATCGGCATCGCGGTCCACGAAGATGTGGCAGACGCCTTTATAGTGTTTCAGAACCGGGATACGTGAGTTTTCGGCCACGGTGCGGATAAGGCCTTCGCCGCCGCGCGGGATGACCAGGTCGATGGAGTCTTCCAGTTTGAGCATCTCCATGATCGCCGCGCGGTCCGTGACCGGGATGAAGCCGATGATGTCCGGATCGATGCCGCTGCCTTCAAGCGTGGATCTGAGTACGTCCACGATGGCCTGGTTGGAATGGAAGGCCTCCGAGCCGCCGCGCAGGATCACGGCATTGCCGGATTTGAGGCACAGGCCCACGGCGTCGGCCGTGACATTGGGACGGGACTCGTAGATCATGGCCACCACCCCTAAGGGGATGCGCATGCGTCCGACCATGAGGCCGTTGGGGCGTCTGACCATATTGGTGATGGTCCCGATCGGGTCGGGGAGTTCGGCGATCTCTTCCAGGGCCTGCGCCATGCCCGCGATGACCTTCTCCGTCAGCGTGAGTCGGTCAAGCATGGCAACCGGCAGCCCATCGGCACGCGCCTTTTCCAGATCGAGAGCATTGCTGGTTTTGAGGGCCTCGGCGTTGGCGCGTAACGCTTCCGCCATGCGCTTTAAGGCCGCTGCCTTCTCGGCGCTGCCGAGCGTTGCCACAGAGCGGCTGGCCTCCTTGGCTTTGTGTGCGATGGCTGAGATATCAGCGCCCATTACAGGTGTACTCCTTTCAGGATCATATTGTTGCGATGCACGATCTCTTCGTCGCATTCTTTTTCCAGGATTCTCACCAGATCCTTGGTATTGGCTCCCATGATACGGCCTACGTCCTCGGAGGTGAAGTTCGATAAGCCCGTGGCGATCACCTGGCCGTGTGCGTCGACGATCTCGACCGTGTCGCCTTCCACGAAGCGGCCCTCCACCCCGGTCACACCCGCGGGGAGCAGGCTCTTGCCTCTGTGCGTCAGCATGGTGACGGCGCCGGCGTCGATGATCACCCGGCCTTTGGGGATGGAGACAAACCCGATCCAATGATCCTTCTGACTCATCCGTCCCCGGTTGGGCGGGATGATCAGGGTGCCCAGGTCTTCACCGCCTAAGACGGCGCTGATCACATGCGGGGCGCGGGCATCGGCGATTACGGTTGGCACGCCCAGGAGGCCGGCATGGTAGGCCGCCATGAGTTTGGAGTGCATGCCGCCCCGGCCTATTGCCCCGGCATTGGTGCTGACGGACTTGATATCCTTGAGCTTCAGATCAGCAATTTCAGGGATGCGTTCGCTATCGGGGCACACGCGCGGGTCCTCGTGGCAGACCCCGCCGGTATCGGTAAGGATGATGAGGAGTTGGGCTTCGAGAAGGGGCAGGATCATGGCCGAGAGCATGTCGTTGTCCGAGAACTGGATCTCTTCCACCCGCACCGTGTCGTTCTCATTGATGATCGGAACGGCGCCCAGTTCGAAGAGCGCGGTAAAGGTGTTGCGGATGTTGAGGTAGCGGTAACGATCGTCAATGTCGTCGCGGGTCAGCAGGATCTGGGCCGCGATATGTCCATAGCGCATAAAGGCGTCGTTGTAGGCCCTGATCAGAGAGCCCTGTCCGATGGCGGCCAGGGCCTGTTTGCGTGACAGGGCCTCGCTGCTTGAGCACCCCTTGGTGATGGCCCGGCCGGAAGCCACGGCCCCGGAAGAGACGATGGCAAACTCCTTGCCCGTATCCTTAAGCATGGCGATATCGTCGCACAGACGTTCGATGATCCGGTAGTTGAGACCCTTGGCTAAGCTCAGCGAGCTCGAGCCGATCTTTACGAGAATACGTTTACTGCTCGCCAGTTCCTGTCGATCCGTTCCCGACATTCAGTTCCCTCACAATCGCATCCAATACTTTCGAAATACCATCCTTGGTCATGGCCGAGGCCACAAAGCAAGCATACCCCTTGTCCGAAAGTATGGCAACCGCATCTTTGGCGCGTCCCCGCCCGATATCGCACTTATTGAAAACGATGATGCGTGTCTTGGCGATCAGATCGGCATTGTAGCGGGCCAGCTCATCATTGAGGATCGTAAACTCGGCCAGCGGCTCGCGCTGGTTTTCCGGAGCAAGGTCGATGAGGAAGACGATCAGGCGCGTGCGCTCGATGTGTTTTAAAAATCGCAAGCCCAGGCCTACACCCTGATGGGCGCCTTCGATGATGCCGGGGATATCGGCCAGTACGAAATCCGTTCCCTTCCATTTTACCAGACCGAGATTGGGCGTCAGTGTCGTGAAAGGATAGTCGGCGATCTTGGGCCTGGCGTTCGAGACCTGGGTGATGAAGGTGGATTTTCCGGCATTGGGAAAGCCTACCAGGCCGACATCGGCCAGGAGCTTGAGCTCGAGCTGCAGGGTCTTTTCTTCGCCGGGCCAGCCGTCCTCGCAGTAGCGGGGGGCCTGGTTGGTGGAGGTGGCGAAACGGGCGTTGCCTCTGCCGCCGTCGCCGCCCTTGGCCACGATGACGGAGTGTTCGGCGCTCGTCAGGTCGGCGATTGTATCGCCGCTTACGATATCCTTGATGACCGTGCCGATCGGCACGCGGATGATACAGTCCTCACCGCTGCGGCCGGTCATGTTCTTACCCATGCCATGCTGGCCGCGTTTGGCCTTATAGTGGGGATGATAGCGTTGATCCAGGAGTGTATGGACATTGGCGTCGGCCTGGATGATGATATTGCCGCCCTTGCCGCCGTCGCCGCCGTCCGGACCGCCCTTGGGGATGTATTTTTCGCGCCTGAAGGAGCAACAGCCGTTGCCCCCGTCTCCTGATTTTACATAGATTTTGGACTCATCGATGAAGTCCATGTATTACGCTGTCGCTTCGATGACCGTTACGACCTTCTTGCTGTTGCTCAAGGTTTCGAACTTCACCACCCCCGCCTTAAGGGCGAAGAGGGTGTAGTCCCGTCCGCAGCCGACATTCTCTCCGGGATGGATCTTGGTGCCGCGCTGGCGTACGATGATGCAGCCGGCCTTGCAGCCCTGGCCGTCGAAGATCTTTACGCCGAGGCGTTTGCCCGCCGTGTCCCTGCCGTTGCGCGAAGTCCCGCCGGATTTTTTGTGCGCCATGGTGCTATGCCTCCTTACCCGTGCTGATGGCGGTGATGCGTACCTCGGTGAGGTCCTGCCGGTGTCCCTGTTTCTTATGATAACCTTTGCGGCGTTTCATCTTGAAGATGATGACCTTGGGAGCGCGCATCTGCCGCACTACCTGGGCCTTGACCGAAGCCCCGTCGACCGTGGGTTTGCCGAGTATGCACTGCTCGCCGCCGATGAAGAGGACGTCTCCAAAGGCAATCTCCTCACCCTTGGCGGCGTTCAACTTCTCCACCTGGATGCGGTCGCCTTCCTCAACCTTATACTGTTTTCCACCTGTTTTAATTACTGCGTACATACTCTGCCCCTTCCTTTACTCTTAAAAGGTTCAAGAGCTATTAATGAAACCGGGAGCGCTTGTCAAGGTGTTTTCATATACCATAAATACAGTGTTGACAGTAGGGGTCTCTCAAGGTAATTTACTTACGCCGTCATTTGATGTGCGCGCAACAACATTGCGGATGGAGTGCATAGAATGGAACCAGGGAAAACATCAAGGGAAATAGACGAGACCACGCGCAAAACCGACATCCTTGACGGTTTTTACTGCTTTCGTATCGGCGCCGTAACCAGGCGCATCTGGCGGTATGTTAACAGCGAATACGGCCGTTACGGCATTACGGTCGGACAGACCTTCATCCTTTTCGACCTCTTGGATCATGACGGAAGCGCCGTGAAGGACATTGCCGAACGGGTGCAGGTCGACAGCCCGGCCGTGACAGGCTTTGTTGACCGGCTCATACGCGAAGAGTTGGTGGAGCGGATGGTGGATCGTGACGACCGGCGGGTCATGAAAATCAATCTGACTCCCAAGGGAAGAGAGCTCGCCATAACCCTGCTGCCGGTAGCCCAGAATCTCAATAGAAAGATCGAGCAACTGGTTGGCAAAGAAGAGATAACCAAGCTGCTCGAAATTCTCGACATCATAGAAGAAACCGTCTAGCAACGATCAACCTTAGGCTGATCCCGGTCGCATGGATCAGGGGGCTGGATGGATAACCGTATACCTCATCTATCTTACCCGTACGGGAGGCATCCCATCCGGATAACGGGGCGGTCGAGGGCATTCGATCTGGCCACTATCCAGCGCGGTGTTGTATAATAATAGAATGAAGCTTGACGATCTTAGTGCTATTATTTAATATATAAACAATAAACCAATTAACTAATTGCCGGGCGGTAACGAGGTTGATACCACTACCGGGGGAGGAGCGGTTATGAGATTGGTGAATGATGGCACACGTTGTTCCTATGCCCTGCATGAGGCGGGCATCGCCCTGATGGAAATCAACAACCCACCCATGAATGCCTTGAGCTGGGTCGTGCTGGACGAGATCCGCGACACCCTGACCAAGGCGCTTCATGATCCCGAAGTGCGGGTCATCGTGTTCACGGGCGCGGGCAAGGCCTTCATCGCCGGGGCGGATATTAAGGAATTGAACGATTTCAGCACGGCCCAGGAGGGCGCCGATTCCCTGATCAAGGGCCAGGAACTCTCGCATATTTTCATGAACGCGGACAAACCGATCATCGCCGCCATCAACGGTTTCTGCCTGGGCGGCGGTATGGAGATGGCCCTGGCCTGCCATATTCGCCTGGCGGATGAGACCGCCACCTTAGGGCTGCCCGAGATCAAGCTCGGCATCATCCCTGGCTATGGCGGCACCCAGCGCAGCACGCGCCTGATCGGGCCGGGCCGGGCCTTGGAGATGATTCTGTCGGGCAATTTCTTGAGCGGCCAACAGGCGGAAAGCTATTGCCTGGTGAATCGGGCCGTGCCTAAAGGCACGGTGGTGGCCGAGGCCATGCAGCTGGCCGCGGCGATCGCCTCCCGCAGCCGGGTGGCCGTACAGGCCGCCCTGCGGGCCGTCCTGGAAGGTGCGACCATGGACCTTTACACCGGCATGCGCCTTGAGCGCGAGCTCTTCGGTGTTTGTTATGCCAGTGAAGACAAGCAAGAAGGCGCCGCCGCTTTTATCGAGAAACGCGAAGCCAAATTCAAGGATCGCTGACCAACCGCGTGTAAGGAAGCTTTAGGGGAACGTTTTTGATATTCGATAAAGGAGAGACCCATGGTAAATGTATCAGAGAACCAGCTAGCCGCCCTTGAAAGATATTATCCCGCGCCGAACAATCTCGTTGATCTCTTTGAGCAGAGCGCCCAGCGGTGGGGCGGGAACAATCTCTTCGGTACCAAGCCGCCCGATGCTCAGGCGTATGTATGGGTTACCTATCAACAGGTAGCCGAGCGTATCAATAACCTGCGCGGTGGTCTGGCTCAGATCGGACTGGCCAAGGGTGAAAAGGTCGGCGTGATCGTCGGCAATTGCGTGGAATGGTTCATCTGTGAAAACGCGGTGCACGGTCTGGGCGGCGTGTTCGTGCCCATGTATGAAAAGGAGCTCCAGAAGACGTGGCAGTACATCATCACCGATGCGGCCATCAAGTATCTCTTTGTCAGGGACAAGCGCATTTATGACATCGTCAAGGGGTTCCAGAAATCCATCCCGTCCTTGCAGGAGGTCTTCATCATCTATGGTGAGGGCGGGAACACCATGGCCGCGCTTGAAGAAGAGGGCCGGCGCAATCCCGTACCCTCCTATAAACCGCATTGGTCTCAAACGGCCAATATCATCTATACCTCCGGCACCACCGGCGATCCCAAGGGTGTGATGTTGCATCACGGCTCAATGGCGCACAACGCCCAAACCGCGGTGGAGGAATTCATCCTGACCGAGGAAGAACGTGTCGTGGCCATTCTGCCCTGGGCACACAGTTTTGGACTTGCCGCCGACCTACACGCCTATATCCACTGCGGAGGCTCAATGGCCTTTGCCCAGTCCGTGGATCTGCTTCTGACAAATTTCCAGGAGGTCAAACCAACCGGCCTCTCCGCGGTCCCACGTATTTTCAATAAAATCTATGACAACATTCAGATGGGTGTGGCGGCCGATCCGCTCAAGAAACAGTTCTTCGACGCCGCCTGCGCCGAGGCGGTCAAGAACCGCGATCTGGCTGAAAAGACGAAGGAGTTCAAGGATTTGGATGCCTTGGTGTTCAGCAAGATCAGGGATATCTTCGGCGGCCAGCTCAAGAAGGTGGTCACCGGCGGCGCGCTCATGAAGCCTGAAATCGCGCTCTTCTTCCGGGACATCGGCATGCCCACCTATGATTGTTACGGTCTGAGTGAAACCGGCCCGGCCATCACCGAGAACTCACCCAAGAGCGGCAATAAGTATGGCACGGTGGGCAAGCCGGTGCGTGACATGCACGTGGTCATCGACAAATCACGGGTGGGTCAGGACAGTCCGGACGGCGAGATCGTGGTCTATGGCGCGCATGTCATGCAGGGCTATCACAACAAACCCGAGACCACCAAAGAGGTCATGATGCCGGATACCTGGAACGGTCTCCCGGGCTTCCGCACCGGCGACCGGGGCTGGATCGATGAAGACGGTTTCCTGCACATCACGGGACGGTTCAAGGATGAATACAAACTTTCCAACGGCAAATACGTTCACCCCGAGGCCATCGAGAACGACATCAAGCTCATACGGTATGTGGCCAACGTGATCGTCTACGGTGAAGGCAAGCAGTATAACGTGGCCCTGGTGGTGCCGGATTTCCAGGCCTTGAAGGTCGATCCCGCCACATCGGCATGGGCTCAAGGCACCCCGGAGGAGACCTTGAAAAAGAAGGAACTGGCGGAATTTCTCTCCCAGGAGATCACCACCCACCTGCGCAAATCGTTCGGCGGCTATGAAGTCCCTCAGAAATACCTCTTTATCGCCGAGGACTTCACGGTCGACAACGGCATGCTCACGCAGACCATGAAGCTCATCCGCCGCAACGTGATGAAGAAATATGGAGACGTGCTCCAGACGATGTATGCGTGACCGGTTTTAATGGAAGGGGTGGCGTCCGAAGAAGACTAGCCGTGTTTGAGATCAGGACCAGGAGGAGCAGATGAGCATATTGATGAACGCCAAACAGTATGAGGAAAGTTTGCGCAAACTGAAGCTGAATGTCTTCATGTTCGGCAAGAAGGTGGATAACGTGGTGGACGATCCCATCATCAGGCCATCCATGAATGCCGTGGCCGCCACCTACGAGTACGCGCACCGGCCGGAATATGAAGACATCCTGACCGTCAGATCTCATCTGACGGGCAAGAAGATCAACCGCTTCACCCATATCCACCAGAGCACCGAGGACCTGGTGAAGAAGAGCAAGATGGGCAGGCTGATGGGGTCGCTGACCGCCTGCTGCTTCCAGCGCTGCGTGGGCATGGACGCCATGAACGCGCTTTCCATCACTACGCATGCCATCGATGCCAAGCACGGCACTTCGTATTATCAGCGTTTCCTCAAATACCTGGCCTATGTGCAGGAAAACGACCTGGTCTGCGACGGCGCCATGACCGATACCAAGGGCGACCGCAGCCTGGCCCCCCATCAGCAGTCTGATCCGGACATGTTTCTGCGGGTCGTGGAGGAGCGGCAGGACGGCATCGTGGTGCGGGGCGCCAAGGCCCACCAGACCGGGGCTCTCAACTCGCACGAGATCATCGTCATGCCGACCATCACCATGCGCGAGGAAGATAAGGACTACGCCATCGCCTTCGCGCTTCCCAGCGACGCGCCCGGCATCACCTACATCATGGGCCGTCAGTCCTGCGATACGCGCAAGCTCGAAGGCCTGACCATCGACCGCGGCAATCTCTATTACGGCGGGCATGAGGCCTTGGTGGTCTTCGACGATGTCTTCGTGCCCTGGGAGCGGGTCTTCATGTACAAGGAGTATGACTTCACCACCCAGCTGGTGGAGAACTTCGCCGCCTACCATCGCCAGAGCTATGCTTGCAAGGTGGGCGTGGGAGATGTGCTCATCGGCGCGGCCCAGACCGTGGCCGAGTATAACGGGGCCGCCAGGGCCTCGCACGTGAAAGATAAAATCGTGGAGATGAACCACCTGAACGAGACACTCTTCTGCGGCTGCATCGCCTGCGCATCAGAAGGGCACCCTGAACCCAGCGGGACCTATCTGGTGGATGTGCTCCTGGCCAATGTGCACAAGCAGAATGTCACGCGTCTGCCCTACGAGATCGCGCGTCTGGCGCAGGATATCGCCGGCGGCCTGGTGGTCACGCTGCCGTCCGAGGCGGATCTCAAGTCTCCGGAGGTCGGCAAATGGGTCGAGAAGTATTACAAGACCAAGGACGATGTCCCTACCGAGCACCGCATGCGCATCTTAAGGCTGATCGAGAACATCACCATGGGAACGGCCGCAGTGGGCTATCTGACCGAGAGCATGCACGGGGCAGGTTCGCCCCAGGCCCAGCGCATCATGATCGCCCGGCTCGTAAATATGAGGCAGAAACAAAAGATCGCCAAGGAGCTGTGCGGGATCGAGCCGGGCGACCATATCCGATAAGGCCGGTCTTCCGGGGTTGAGCTTGAGAAAGAGGTGTATGTCGAAGAGGGGAGATTTACATGGGTAAACCGGATGATGTGGTAATTGTCAGCGGCGTGCGCACGCCGTTCAGTAAATTCGGCGGGGCTCTGCGCGAGATCCACAGCACCAACCTGGGCGTGGTGGTCATGAAGGAGAGCTTGAAGCGCGCCGGTCTGACAGGGGCGGACCTGGACGAGCTGTATTACGGCATGTGCGACCAAGCCGAGGCCGCCTTATTCGATAATGTCAATGCCCGCCAGGCCCTGTTGCGCGCCGGGCTGCCCAATAACCTGGTTTCGCTTACCATCGATCGGGCCTGTTGCTCGTCCTTATGCGCGGTGCAGTTGGGTCGTCGGGCGATCCTCCTGGGTGAGGCCGATTGCTGCATGGCCGTGGGCGCTGAAAACATGAGCAATACCCCGCTCTTAATGAACGGTCATCGTTGGGGCTCGGGCATGAAACCTCTGCTGGTTCAGGATTACCTCAATCCCATCACCTATCGCGAGTACACCCCTTTGGGCCGCGACGCGGGCGAGATCGCCATCGAGCACGGCATCTCGCGTGAGGAGCAGGATGCCTGGGCGTTAGCTTCACACCAGAAATGGGCCGCGGCCGATAAAGCCGGCCGGTTCGATGATGAGCTGGTAAGCGTGGAACTCCCGCCCAAGAAAGGGGTGCCGGTCATGTTCAGCAAGGACGAGCTGCCGCGTCCCGACACCACCATGGAGGCCCTGGCCAAATTAAAGACCATCTACGGCAGCCCCACCGTGACCGCCGGCAACGCCCCCGGTCTGGATGCCGGGGCCACGGCCGTGATCGTCATGCGGCGATCCAAGGCCGAGGAGAAGGGTATCAAACCCTTGGCCACCATTGTCAGCGCGGCCAGCGGCGCCGGCGAACCACGGCGCATGGCCGAACTGCCCGCCGCCGTTATTACCAAGGCATTGAATCGCGCCGGGCTCTCAATCGATGATATGCGCGTGATCGAGATCAACGAGGCCTTTGCGGCCGTGACTTTGGTATCGACCAAGATCCTCTCCGGCGGCGAAGAAGCCGGGTGGCGTGCCCTCCTGGCCAGGACCAACCCCAATGGCGGCGCCATCGCCATCGGACACCCGGTGGGCGCCAGCGGCGGCCGCATCCTGATGACCATGATGTACGAGCTCAGGCGCTCAGGCGGCGGGTACGGCGTGTGCGGCATCTGCGGCGGTCTGGCGCAAGGCGACGCGGTGGTGATACGCGTCGGTTGAAGCTAGCGGGCCGGACTGTGGCGCATACCCCGCCTGCATGCTGAAGGTCGGTCTCAAATACTGCGGAGGATGCCGGGCCCGGTATGACCGCGTGGGGCTGGTTGATTCCATCCGGGAGCGCCTAGGGGGCGCGGTGCAGTTCGTGAGCTATGAAAACCCGGAGGCGCAGGCCTTTCTGATCGTGACCGGATGCCGGTCGGCATGCGCGCATGTGACGATTGAAGACGGGCGCCCTGTTTATATTATCTCCAGTCCGGCGGACGCCGAAGTCTGGATCACAAGCATGCTCAAGTCTTAAGAGGCATCAAAATGACGACCTTCATCCCCCCCGAACTGCGAGAGGATGAAGGCGGTGTTTCTCATGTAAAGATCGGCGATGATTAATGCGGGGTCGTGGTTACGACGTTCTTGATGTTCTTGTACTTGTCCTTCTTGACCATGCTGCGGATGCCGGCGACGGTTTCGATGCTCAGGTTCTTGGTAAGCATGTTGACCACGAAAGACGGCAGGTTTCCACCCGGGTCGGCCAGGGCCGTATAGGTGACCTCGGTCTTATCCGCTCCTTTGGGCACCAGCGTGTAACTGACATCCACCAGGGGCATGCGGACCTTTTTCTTATCCAGCTTGTACGTGGTCTGGACGTTCGTGACATGGATATAGACCGTGCCGGTGGCCTTGTCGATGGTATAGACGGCCTTGGCGACGGCATCCCGGTCGCTGACCGGCATGGGCATGTCGGTGACATTGTAGACATAGATGATATCCCCCCCGCTCTTGAACTCCGGGGTATTGATAACCGTGGCTTCATTGCACTTGTACATCCATTCGGTCTCGGCCGGTATATCGCGGATAAGCGCCTCGATGGCGGCTACCGGAGCGTCTACGATGCCGATGGCCTTCATCTCATCGACGCTGCTCCTGGTCGTGGCCCTGGTAAATCCTACGATGCCGTTCTTTTCTCCGATATTTTTCCAGGGAGATTCAGCCGCCCATGCTCCGGAAATGCAGAACCCAACAAGGAATAGACCAATAATGCTGACTCTGAAAGATTTCACCATACGTACCTCCTGTGTGTTATTGCTTGCACGTTGCAAGCAAGAGCATCCATACTGCAAATGAGGGAGAAAATCCACAGACAATTGTTTCTCATTTAACCGCGGCGTCCATGTTGAGAATATAGGTGGTGATGATGTTCAGGGCCTGCTCGACCACGGCCGGTTCAATGGCGTCGGTCGTATCGCGTGGGGTATGGTACACCAGATCCGTATCGAGCTTGGTGATGTCGAGCTCGAAAGCCAGGAGACAGGTGGCCTCGATCCCTTGCAGCGCAAAGGCCGCGGCGTCCGTGCTGCCGCCGCCCCAGGGCATGTGGTCGATCTTGGCCTTGTAACCCAGCGCGGTGGCGATATCGGTCAGTTCCTGGGCCATGGCATGCGAACAATCCACGGTCAGATTGAGATCGTTGTCAAAGAAGATCAACTTATCGGCATGGTAGAGCGTGTCCATGCAGAAGGCATAGGTTTTGACGTCCTTGAGCTCTCTGGCGTGGCGTTTGGCAAAGGCCATGGACCCCCTGAGACCGCATTCTTCGCCGTCCACGGACAGGCAGATGATGCGGGTATGCTTGAGCGCTAATCCGGCCTTCTTTTGGTCGGCGAAGAGCTTGGCGCCTTCGTTGGCCAGTGCCGTGGCGATCATATTGTCGCCCGCGCCGGGTGAGACCGCGTCGGTGGTAAACCACCACAAAGGGACGACGCCGGGCGATAACGCGCATACCATCCGCTTGAGCCAGACGGGATTGAAGCGCGTCACGGCCGTGATAAGGGCATAGAGCAGCAGGAGCAGGAACGGCACGATCCCGGCCACCAGAAGCAGCGGATAAAAGCGCGGCGAGAGATCCATGAAATGAAAGACATAAGCCGCATCGTGATGGCCGCACAGGATGACCTGTTGTTTAACCTCGCCTTCCGGTTCGATGACGCCGTAGATATTGTAGCCTTTCTCCTCCGGAAACAATGGATCGAAGATCTTCTTGTAGAACATGAACTGCGAGACGAACACCGCCAGCGTCGCGGACAGACCGGTGAAGGCCGCCCACGGTCGTTTCAGGAACGCCGCCGCCAGGGATGCCCCGTAGGCAAGCACCGCCGGCCGGATATACTTGAGGAAGCTTTTGGGATGACACGAGAACTCCTCGCGCTTGACGGTGCCGGGGTCGCAATACTTTTCGAATTCCTCGGCGATCCTTAGGCCGGCCTGATCACAGGACGGTGTGCCGATCAAACGGTTCGGATACTTTCGAACTACCTCATCCGTGAAGGCTAACACGCTGCTGATGTTCTCGTTGGTGATCTTCATGCTCATACACGTTCCCCTTTCATGCCGAGGGCTTTTTTATTTGTGATAGGCGCCGCCGGAATCGACGTACTTCTTCACGCTGGCCAGCGAGCGCGCCACACCGCTTTTCTTGAACATGTCTTCGATGAAGGACGGGACGTTCTTCAAGGAAACCGTGCTGCCGTAACGCGCCAGGGTCTTGCCCTGGCCGTACGGATAAAAGCGCCAGTAGCCGCGCAGATCCGTCAGGTCGTTCTTGAAGGTTGGGTCCAGTGCCCACCAGAAATTCATGCCGGCGTGATCGAAGTTGTGGTTGACACGATAGACGAAGGTCAGGAAGGCCGCCTTGACCCTGAACTCAATCGTATCCTTAAGAGGGCTCTTGGCGATGATCTTGGCCTCTTCGAGCTCTTTGAGATATTTCGCCTGATCCTCGGTGTGGTAGAGGAGGTTCCAGGTCTGTTCCGGCGTTTGATTAAAGACCACGGCCGCCTCGATCAAGCCTGAATGCGCCTGGGTGGCTGAGTTGGTGAAGGTGAAAACGATCTCGCCTTGGGCGAGCTTCTGTTGCTGCGAGGTCTCCAGACCTTTCAGGCCGTCGGGGCCGAAATCCGGGACAGCCGCGAGGCATAAGCCCGACAGAGCGACAAGGAAACACAGGACCGGCACGATCTTTTTTATGGCCATCATGTACCTCCTTTTTTAAGGGTAGCGTAAAAAACTCCCCGCGACAAGGCCCTTGTGGAAGCACGACCACCATCCATCGGGGTGTCTCGAAGTGAACGTGTCCGTATCGATGAACGCGCTTGCGGGAAGAGGAATGCGGATGCTAGTATCACCCTGATCAAGCAACCTGGGGAGGCTTTAGAGGCGATATGGTTGGAATCGTGAACGTTTTCCTGACGTTTTTTGCCGCCGTGCTGGTGTATGAATCCGGGCGCACACATCTGGGCATGCTGGCCTTTGTTTTGCCCGTGATGGCCATATGGGCCTGGGCGATGATGCTACGCTATAACCCGTATTTCATTAAGCTGCGCCTTGACAGGCTCAAGTCAAGTGTGCGCGCACAAGACCTCTCAAAGGAAGAATTCGCTCACGTCGAGGAATATCTGCACTCCGCGCTCCGTAAGATCCCTGTAATGCCTCGCTGGATCCGCATCGTGAATGCCCTGCTTTTCTTAAGCGGCCTGGGAATCATGGCGTGGGTGGGTGTCTCGATGCTCGCACGCTAGAGGTATAAACGGGCGCGCCGTCGATACGTAGATTATGGCTGCAGGGCCGCAATGCGTTCCTTAAGCACTCTTTTCAGCTTGCCGTCCTTGGTGATCTTCAGAAGGTCTTGATAGGCCTTCAGCGCCATATCGCTATTGCCCATGCTCGTATATACCTCGGCCAGGTTGTTCAGCACCGCCGGATTTCGTTTGACGAGCATGGCGGCCTTGGTGAGGTAGGCCTTAGATTCAGGGCCTTTTCCGGCTTTCCAGGCCGCATATCCGAGCCGCGCCAGGATCAGTCCGCCGTAGGAGGTTTTCTCCAGGTTTGGGTTTGTCTGCAGGGTGGAGGTGTAGACGGAAGAGGCCTCGGCTAAATCCCCTTTGCTCCAATAAGCATTGGCCAAGCCGAGACGCGCTTTAGTAAGGTCGGGTTTCAGTTTCAAGGCCATCCGGTAATTTTGAATGGCGTTGTCGTACTGGCCCATCAGCATCTGTGCCAAGGCCAAGTTGCTGATCGCCAGATAGTCATAGGGCAGCGCCATGATGGCATTCAAGCAGAGTTCCTGGGCGGCCTGAAATTTGCCCTGGTTGATATAAATAACCGCCAGGTTCACATTGCCGGGGCTCGAGTCCGGATAGCAGGCCACGGTATTTTCCCAGAGGCGTTCGGAACTCCGCCAGATGGTATTTTGACGGATGCTCATGGAGGCATAAACAAGGACGACGACGCTCAAAAAAGCTACGGCCAGCAGGCGCGGCAAGTCCGGTGAAACGAACCGGTATGCCAGGCGCTTGTCCCACAACGCGCTGATGAGAAAACCGAGCAGCACGCACCAGCTCACGGAAGGAATGAGGGCATAGCGGTCGGCCATGACCTGCGATATGGGGATGATATGTGATACCGGGAGAATGAAGATATAGAACCAACCTACAAAGACGGCATAGATGTATCTACCGCGCACATATGCCGCCAGGGCGCTGGCGATGAGGACGAGATTGAACGCCACGAAAACCCAGGCCTGCCATTGATTGAAGGCCGTGTACAGGGTAAGGGGATAGTCGGCGGTATAGTTCAGGGTAAAACCGATCAGACCAAGGTAAGAGATGCAGATTTGGGACACGGCCAGGAGGTTGGTCCAGAAGTTGCCTCCGTGGTAGGGTTTGATACCCCCCGCCGACGACATCATGAGGATAAGCCGTGCCATCAAGGGGATGACCAGGATCAGCATGGGGATGAATATCAGGGCGCGTTTTTTCCAGAAAACGCGGTCGGGCTTATGCGCCTGCAACGCGAAATCGATGAGCAGCATGGCACCTGGAATTACCAGGGCGGTGGGTTGCGAGAGGATTGCCAGCACCAGGAGCGCGAGGCTGGCCAGATAGTACCAAGTCTGGCCGCTGCGTCCTTTGAGAAAGGCCCAGAAGCTCAAGAACGTAAAAATTCCCAGCAATGGTTCCTTGCGGGCGTAGAGCCAGGCAACGCTCTCCACATGGACGGGGTGCACGGCATAGATGACGGTCGCAATGGTGCCCCATAAAAAGGCCCGCTTCTGAGCGACGGCGAAGGCCTTGAACAGCTCCATCAGGAACAACCACAGCGCGATGGTCATGAAGTAATAGAGCAGGGTGTTGTGCAGGTGCATTCCCAGCACCGGATCGGTTTTCCAGATCGTGAAATCGATCATGTAGGAAATGTCACGGATCGGCTGGAAGGTCGCGTCATCCTTGATGGACAGCACGTACTCGAGATTCTTCCAACTCAGCGAATGCAGGCTCTGATTGTTGAATAAGGCCGGGTCATCCCAGTTGGTAGGCGGATTGCCGAGGGTGTTATAGAAGAGGCCGAAGACAAGCACGCCCAGCAGTGTCAGGACGGCGATCCTGCGCATATCTATCCTGCCGTGCCGGGAGGTGTTCATTGCCTGGCTTTCCAGCGTTTGGCGCGTTTTTCGGCCTCTTCGACCTGGGAGCTGTCCATGATCTGCCGGATGGCGATCAAATTTTCCCCGGCCGGTTTGTACCCGTTGCGCTCAGCGATCCGCCACCACATGTAGGCCTGCACATAGTCGGAGTCCATGTCGTAGTCCGAGGCGTAGATGACCCCCAGCATGTACTGCGCCGACGCGTAATTCTGAACGGCAGCCTTGGTATACCATCGGATGGCCAGCGTTGGGTCGGCCGTTACGCCCTGGCCGTTGCGGTACATGTTGCCGAGCCCATACTGGCCCTTGGGATTACCCTTAATGGCGCTGAGCTGATAAAAGAGGAAGGCTGTCTCATGATCTTTGGGCATGCCCAGACCATTCTCGACCAGGTACGCGAAGTTGGCCTGGGCCGAGGTATGCCCCTGATTGGCGGCCAGCTTGTACCATTTGGCCGCCGAAGTATAATCCTGCTCGACACCGGAGCCTTCTTCGTAACACATTCCCAGCGCGTTCTGGGCCTCGACGTTTCCGAGATTGGCCGCTTTGTTAAACCAATACACCGCCTCCTGGTAGTTGCGGAGAAAATCGTCCCCGGCATAGTAGAGCTGACCCAGGTTGTATTGGGCTTTGGTATAGTTTTGCTCCGCTGCTTTACGGAACCAGTAGGCGGCTTGCGCCGGATCCTTCTTCACGCCCCGGCCCTGGGCATAGATTTCGCCCAGTGCGTTTTGTGTTTTGGCGTCACCCTTATTGGCGCTGTCCAGCCGTGAGCGCATCTCAGGGGCCATGGGTGCGCTGATTTTCGACTGCGCGGCCGGCCACGCCGGGGCCGCCAGTAACAACATGGTCAGGAACAGTGCCAAACATCGCTTAGCCTGCGGCGGGTACATGGATACCTTGTAGCATACAATGTCGGTTATTCTAAAGGGCATAGATTTCCTTTCGTCACTATTGTTGAAAACCTCAACACCTCTCTGGTCACCATGGCTTTACTTCATGGACGGACATTGGTATAGAGAGAATTCAAGTGCATGGAGGGGGTATGATGGTCGCTCAGCAGATGCTTCAATATGGCCGGAGTTCATCCTGGATCCGCAAGATGTTCGAAGAGGGTGCACGGCTCAAGGCCGTGCATGGAGCCGATAACGTTTACGATTTCAGCTTGGGCAATCCGGATCTACCGCCGCCGCAGAAGGCCACTATGGCGATGGCGCGGCTGGCATTTGAAATGTCACACGGCTACATGCCCAACGCCGGCTTTCCCGACGTGAGGCAAACGATAGCCGTCTTTGCGGCGCAGGAATACGGCGCGCGGCTTACGCCCGAGGATATCATCATGACCTGCGGCGCGGGCGGCGGCATCAATGTGGTGCTCAGATCGATCCTTAATCCCGGCGATGAAGTCATGGCCTTGGCCCCGTATTTTGTAGAATATGGGTTCTATGTGGAAAACTTCGGCGGCACGCTCAGCGTGGCGCGCTGCGATGAACAGTTTTTCCCGGACCTGGGAAACATCAAGGCGGCTATTACGCCTAAGACCAAGGCCATTATCATCAATTCTCCCAATAATCCCAGCGGACGCGTCTACCCCGAGCATGTATTGAACGGCATTCGCGACCTGCTTGCCGATTACCCCGATATCCTGCTGATATCCGATGAACCTTATCGCCGCCTGGTATATGATAACATACCCGTGCCCTCGGTACTGAAAATCGTACCCAACTCCGTGGTGGTCACCTCGGCCTCCAAGAGCCTGTCTCTGGCCGGCGAGCGCATCGGCTACATCGCCGTCGGCCCCGGGGTAAAAGAACGTCAGGACCTACTGAATGCCATGACCATGGCCAACCGTATCCTAGGGTTTGTCAATGCCCCGGCCATGATGCAGCGGGTATTGGCGGAGTGCCTTACGTACGGCGTGGATATGGGTATCTATCAGAAGCGGCGTGACCTGCTGCGTGCCATCCTCGATGATTGCGGTTTGTCGTATGCTCCGCCTGAAGGAACCTTCTATCTCTTTGTCAAGACGCCCATACCCGATGACATAGCCTTTTGCAACGCCCTGGTGCAGGAGCGCATCCTGGCCGTACCCGGCACCGGTTTCGGGTGGCCGGGATATGTGCGCTTCGCTTACTGCACGGCGGAGAATACCATCACGGCGGCCGCCTCAGGGCTCAAGCGCACGGTCGCCATGGTAAAATCCTGAAGGGAAAGTTCCGATAAGGCTCCTGGGGTGATCGATGCCGCGCCACACGTCGAATCTCCCCTGCACGCGCAGCGCTTGAGGAGGAGCCGATGGCTAGGCGGCCGACGAATGATGAGCTAAAGGGAAGACTCGATCTGCTTGAACAGGAAAACCAGGAGCTTAAACAGGCGGCCGGTGAGCATATCGCGCGCCTCCGTAGCATCCTTGACAGCATGCAGGAGGCCTACCTGGAGGTGGACCTCAAGGGCAGGGTCACCGCTTTCAATGGGATGGCCGTCACCATGATGGGGTACGGCCCCGAAGAGCTCCTCGGCATGCATTACCGCCGGTTTTCATCACCGGAAGTCGCGAAGCGCATATTCAAGGTGTTCAATAGCGTCTACACCACCGGTGAGCCGGCATCGATGGTCGATTATGAAGCCCTGCACAAGGATGGAAGCTTAAGGGACCATGAGCTTTCGACCTGGCTCATGCATGATGCCGCCGGGGAAAAAATCGGTTTTCATGTCCTGGTACGGGATGTAACCGCCCGCAAGCGTTCCGAAAAGTCCTTGCGCGCGAGCGAGGAACGCTACCGCACCATCTTCGAGAACACGGGCAATGCCTCGGCCCTGCTCGGTGCCGATACGACCATCCTGCTTGTCAACTCCCATTTCGAGAAACTCTCCGGATACTCCAAGGTCGAGATAGAAGGCAAGATGAGTTGGACCGACTTCGTGGATGCGTCGGATCTGGAGCGTATGCGACGTTATCACGACCTGCGCCGCAACAACCCGGGATCGGCTCCCGAAACCTATGAGTATCGGTTGAAAAACCGGGCAGGGGCACTGCGTGACATCCTTGTGACCGTGATACTGATACCCGGCACCGAAGAGAGTGTGACGACCTTGATCGATATAACCGATCGCAAACGGGCCGAACAGGCCTTGAGCGAGATCGAGGAAAAGTATCGGACCATCTTCGAAAACACCGCCACGGCCAATATCATCACGGCCCAGGACACCACCATCCTCTTGGCCAACTCCAACTTTGAGAGACTCACCGGTTATTCCCGTCAGGAACTGGAGGGCCGCATGAGTTGGACGGCCTTCGTGGTGCCGGAAGACCTGGAGATGATGAAACGGTACCACTTCCAGCGCCGCAGCGAGCCCGGCGCGCCGCCGCACGCCTATGAATTCAAGGGGAAGGTGCGTTCGGGGGAGGTCAAGGATTTCTTCATGAGCGTGGCCATGATACCCGGCACCAAAGACAGCATCGCCTCGCTCATCGACATATCCGAATGGAAAAGGACGGAAGAGGCCTTGCGGCAAAACGAGGAGCGCTTCCGTGACCTGGCCCAACTCCTGCCCGAATCGGTGTTCGAGACCGATCTGCAGGGCCGGTTGACCTTCGTGAACCAGGTATCCCTGGAGCGCTTCGGCTATGCCCTTGAAGACATGGAACGGGGCATGGACTTCATGAGCCTCGTTGCACCTCAAGACCGGGAGCGGATCTTTGCCAATGTACAGAGAATCCTGCAGGGAGAACGGCTCGGACTCAATGAGTATACGGTGATACGCAATGACGGTACTACCTTTCCCGCCATGGTCCATACGGTCAGCATTATACGGGAGGGCCGGTCCGAAGGCTTAAGGGGTTTTCTGGTGGACATCACCGAGAAGAAGCAGATTGAAGAGCAACTGTTGCGCGCGCAGAAGATGGAGGCCATCGGGACCCTGGCCGGTGGTATCGCCCACGACTTCAACAACCTCTTAATGGGCATACTCGGCAATATCTCGCTCATGCTCATGCAGGTCGATGAATCGCATACCTTTTACGAACGCCTGAAGTACATGGAGCAGTACGTCAAACGCGGCTCGGACCTTACCAAACAGTTGCTGGGTTTTGCCCGTGGGGGGAAATATGAGGCCAAACCGACGGATTTAAGAGAATTCGTGCGCCTCAGTGCCGAGATGTTCGGCCGTACCAAGAAGGAGATTCGTATTCAATATAAGGCGAGTGAAGGTCTGTGGCCGGTGGAAGTCGATCGCGGCCAGATGGAGCAGGCGCTATTAAACCTGTTCCTGAATGCCTGGCAAGCCATGCCGAGCGGGGGCGATCTGTATCTTACGCTTGCTAATGACGTACTTGATGAGGAGACGGCTTCATCCATGGACGTGAAGGCCGGCGGATTCGTCAAACTGACGATCACGGATACGGGCACGGGCATGGATGATGAAACCAAGTTGCGTATCTTCGAACCATTCTTCTCCACCAAGGCACGTTCACGGGGGACCGGTCTGGGCCTGGCTTCAACCTACGGCATCATCAAGCATCATGGCGGCTGCATCACGGTTGAGAGCGAGCTGGACATCGGCACCACCTTCACCATCCATCTTCCGGCCACGGATAAAGCGTTGATAATGGAGGCCGAGTTCCCGGACACCCTCCTTAAGGGGGGTGAAACCGTGCTTCTGATTGATGATGAGGAGATGATCATCGAGGTGGGAGCGCGCATGCTCGCTTCTCTGGGCTATACGGTCCTGACCGCCCGCTCGGGCCGCGAAGGTCTCAGGATATATGATCATCACAAAGGCCGGATCGACATCGTGATCCTGGACATGGTCATGCCCGATTTCGGTGGGAAGGAGACCTACGAGGCCCTACTACGGCAGGACCCCGGCGTAAAGGTGCTGCTTTCCAGCGGCTACAGCATCGACTCTCAGGCCAAGGATATCTTGGCCGCGGGCTGCAAGGGTTTTATCCAGAAGCCCTTCGGGATGGTCGATCTATCGCGGAAGCTCAGGGAAATCCTGGATCAGAAAAAATACTAAAAGACGGCTTAGGTCGCCCTCATGATCATGCCGTCGCTGACATGAGGTGAATCAACTCTCTGTCGGTATCGTTTCCAGGTGGTATGCGCGCGTTCCCAGCCCGATGGCGGCCGCGTGCTCGATCTGATAGGTGCCGGTGATGCGCGTGGCCTTTTGGAAGATATCTTCGTTGCCATGGGCCTGGAGCACCAGGTCATAAGCGGCCTGGTCGCAGGCCACGGGATCGATGCCGGCCACCAGTCCCACATCTTGTCCGATCAGGCGCGTATCCGGCATGCAGTCGCAGTCCTTGGTGATATTGGTGATGAAGGTCAGACAGACGATCTTTTTGCCCAGGCCCGCGCCCAGGGCGTACTCGGCGGTGCGGGCCATGACATCGCGGCTGGTCGCACCTCCCCAGGGCACGTCGATGGCCCCGAACTCACAAACGGCGATGCATTTGGCACAGCCGGTACAGAGGGCGGCATCGATCACCGGGACATCACCAACCAAGGAGATGGCGCGGTTGGCGCAGTTTTCGGCGCAGGCGCCGCACCCGGTGCAGTTGACGGCTATGACCGCCGGATGGATGGTGGAATGCATCTGCATCTTGCCCGCGCGCGAACCCGATCCCATGCCCAGGTTTTTGATGCTGCCGCCGAAACCGAACATGACGTGGCCCTTGAAATGGCTGATGAGAACGATGGCATCGGCCTGGGCGATGGCGCGGGCGATTTTGACCTCTCTGAATATGCGTCCCGGTATGGGGACAAGCTCTTCCTCATCGCCGTGCTCGCCGTCGGCGATCACGATCGGGGTCTCCAGGCCTTCAAAACCATGCGCTTGGGCGATCTTGCGGTGATCAGTGGCATTGTAGCGCATGCCGCGGTACAGGGTGTTGGCGTCGGTCAGGAAGATATGCGGGGTATGTCCCTTAAGGGTTGAGATCACCGGTTGGATATGCGCCGGCGGTACATAGCGGGTATTGCCCTCTTCGCCGAAATGCACCTTCAGGGCCGTGTGGTCGGTGGAGGTGATCGAAGAGGGAAGGTCGGCCAGGGACGCTTCGAAAAGCTCCCTGATAGCCGCCTGGTCGATGTGTGCGGAAAAGAATACGCGGGCGGTTTCCATATTATAAGCCTGTTTTCAATACCAGATCGGTGATCGGGCCGCGCGATTTCGTCCCTTTGAGGACCATGTGGCCGTAATTGCCATGGCCTTTGAACTTCTTGACGATCCAGTTCAGGCCGTTGTTGGATGAGTTGAGATAGGGGTGGTCCACTTGGTTGGTATCGCCCAGGACGAAGCACTTCACGTTCTCGCCCATGCGTGTCAGCAGGGCGCGTGTCTGGTAGCGCGTGAGGTTCTGGGCCTCGTCGATAATGACCACCGCGTTTTCGATGTTCATGCCGCGGATGAAGTTGAGGCTCACGACCTCGATCTTTTTGTGGTTCAGTTCCAGCTTGGAACTGGTCGGGTCGATGAAGAGGGCATTGGCGGGTCTTAAGGCGTGCAGTTTGACGATGAGGTCTAGGACGCCCCGCATGTAGGGGGCGAGCTTTTCCTTCTCGTCGCCGGGCAGATAACCCAGCTTCTCGCCGATCTCCACCACGGGTTTGAAGATGAAGATGCGGTCATATTCCTTGGGCTTCTGGAGCACGAGCTGGAAGGCGCAGGCCAGGGCGATGTAGGTCTTGCCGAAGCCGGCCTCGGACTGTAGCGTCACCACGTCGATATGCCGCGCGAGCATGAGCTCCATGGCGCAGTTTTGGTATACCGAGCGGGGCTTGACACCCCAGGGGTTATGTTCGTAGTCGATATAAGACTCCCTGCCTTCGAACCAGAGTTGGCCGTTCCCATCCCAGGCAAAGCTGTTGGGGATCTTCTGCTCGGTGTCCTTGACGAAACCGGTATAGAGCTGCGATTCGGAGTGGAACGGTTTTGAATCGCGGTATTCCTGGGTATGGAAGCCCTCGTATTTCAGCCTGACCCGAAACATCTTGTCGTTCGAGATGATGACGGGGTCATATCCGTCAAAGAGCTGGCCGCGGGCCGCGAAGGCGTATTTGATATCCTGAAGGATGTCGTCGTCGTTGGATTCGTTGCCGGTATAGATTTTCTCCGGTATTTTGAGGATCTCAATATGATCCTGCTCAAGCTTGTCGGCCACGAGGTTGACGATATGACCCAGATCCGGTCTCTTCTTGAGCCGGTCGAGTTCCATGATCACGGAATAGGGGATCAGGACCCTGTTTTCCTCGCCGTTTTTGAAGATCTCGAAGCAGTCGGGATTTTCAATCAGGATATTCGTATCCAGGATGTAGCATTTCTGCATGGTTTTTCAGTTCACCTACCTGTTGTTAGTCGCTGCGGCATGTAATTAATTCATAGCATGATTGCGTCGCGGATGGAAACAGCGAAAAACACCGTCGTCCTTGGTGATGGTGAACGATCCCCGGCTGTGCGCCAGGTGGTGCACACGCCGGTAGAAGCGCGTTTGCACGTCATCGATCTTTTCAGGGTTGGTGTCGGCCACTTCTTTGAAGAGCAGGTGGCGTTTAAGGGTGAGATAATGGATGCAGTCGTTGATATCAGAGGCTGGAAAGACCATGGTGTTGGGGTAGTGGATGGTCTCGACGGTCCTGAAATGGCGCTGAAGCAGAGGAAGACCGTTTTCGAGCGCAAACGAGTTCAACAGGGCGGTGATGGCGATCTGCGTCGGCGGATCGATACCGCTCTCGGCCATGCTTAAGGGGATCAGATCCGTGATTTCCTGCAGCGAGAATTTACTATGCGTAATGGTGATGAAAATACCGTCGTCTTTCAGCACCCGGGAGATGTCATGGATCAGGTGTGGAAAGAAGTAGAGCGAGTAGCTGGCGATGATGAGGTCGAAGGACGCATCCGCAATTGTGCGGATGTGGTCGGCTCCGCTTTTAATGAAGTCGCCTCTGACGCCGGTCGTTTCCAGGGTATGGAGGAAGGCGGGGCGGTTGCTTTCCAGCACGTCCAGGCCGGTGATCATGGCTTCGGAGGGGATGCGGTTTTTCAGGCGTTCGATGAAAAGTCCATAACCGCATCCAAGATCCAGAATGCTGCGGCAATGCGACAGGTCCAGGCCATTAAGCGCCATCTCCCGGATATCCGCGTTATTTTGGGAATAGCGGATGATGATATCTTTGGTGAACTTGTGGTCGTGGATGATTTCGTAAGTTTTCCGAATGTCGTCGGTCGAGTAAAGGTGCCTGGTCATCGTGTATTACGTATCGTCATTCGGAGCTCAGTGTATTAAAGTTCCCGCGTCTTTCTGCCGTCAGGTGCTCTATGGAAACGGGAAAATATGATCTCATGACCACCGGCAAGCGCATCTCCCTGGATATCGGAACTAAAATCCATCTTGAGATCGAAGGCGTGGTCATCCCGCTCGAAAGCTATATGGTCGGTATGGAACCGGACAATTACATTATTTTGAAGACTCCACGGCCGTACCCTACCATCAAGCAGAAGCTCTACCAGGGCAATCAATGCATTGTGAAATACATCTTCCAGGGTACGGTTTTTGCCTTCCAGACCAAAATCATAGACAGCGTCTCGCAACCCTTCAGACTTCTGTTCCTGGAATATCCCAAAATTATCCAGCACCATGATTTAAGAGACCACAAGCGTATCGATTGCGTCATTCCGGCCAGGATCGTGGTGAAGGATGAAGAGAAGATGGCCGCGGTGGTGGATGTCAGCAAACGCGGTTGTCGCGTTCAGATCCAGATCTACCCGGGCGATCGGGTGCCCGCCATCGTCATCAATGATGAGATCGTTCTGTGGGCCAAATTCCCGGGAGTGGAGGGCGATCTGGAAATCTACGGACGTGTGAGGAACATCCGCAAAAGCCGGCATGAGATGGTCTTGGGCGTTGTTTATAAGGAGATCCCGCGCGGGGCGCAACAGAAGATCGCCGATTATCTTTTGAGTGTGGAGGATCTTTTCAAAACACATACCGAGGGTTAGGGGATCTTCGGAATATCCGCTTGTTTCTAAAATACGGCGGGGTATCGGACTCCGGTGTGGATCCGATACCCCGCCGTTGTTGCTTAGAAAATAATCTTAGGCCCCGACCACGTACTTCAGGAATGGGTTGGCATAAAGCAGAATGAGTTCGATAACCAGGGCGTAGATGGCCAGGGATTCAATCATGGCCAGACCAAGGATCAAGGCGGTCAGGATCTTGCCCGAGGCCTCGGGATTTCTGGCGATGCCTTCGCAGGCGCCGCGCACGCCGTTGCCCTGACCGAGTCCGGTTCCAAAAGCGGCAATGGCTATGCCGATGCCCGCCGCCATTGCCGCCCAGCTGAAGAAGCTGATGACCTCAGGTGCGGCGGCTCCGGGAGCGGCCATGAGCATCGAAGAACCCATAAGGATAAACAACGCTGAAAAACCCATCATACGGCAAAGCTTTTTCATACTTCCTCCCATTATGATATTTGGATTTAATTGTTGCCTATTCTTAATGGGCCTCCTCCATGGCGCCGCTGATATACATCATGGCCAAGAGAGAAAACACGAAGGCCTGCAGGACCGAGGTAAAGATCATGAGGCCGAGCATGGGCAACGGAACGAGGAAGGGAACCAGCAAGAGAATAACGACCAAGACCAGGTCTTCTCCGGCGATGTTGCCGAAGAGCCGCATGGTAAGCGAAAGGGGGCGTGCCAGATGTCCGATGAGCTCGATCGGCAACATGATGGGGGCCATCCACCACACGGGTCCCAAAAAGTGTTTGAAATATTTAATGCCATGAATCTGGACGCCTACAATATGGGTCAGGAGGAAGACGACGATGGCCATGGCGGCGTTGGTGCACATGCTGGCCGTGGGTGAGTACAGGCTGGGGATGATGCCGCCGAGGTTGGCGGTCAGGATGAAGATCGCCAGGGTCGCGATGAGAGGGAAGAAGCGCATGCCGTTTTCGCCCATGGTATCGATAAGCAGGTTTTTCAGCCCTCCTATGACGACCTCGAGGAAGTTCTGAAGCCTCCCTGGTACCAGTTTTATGGTTTTAACAGCTAGAATGGCCAGTAAGATGAGCACGATCATGTAGAACCACATATATACAACTTGAACGTAGTGGTTGGTATCCGTCAGGAAGGAGGCCCATCCAGGGTTGGCTGCCCTGACAGGTGCCAGAATCTTCTCGGTGGCTTCGTAGAAAGCATGTGCAACAGGGTTCAATAATAAAATGCCGTGATCCATGATTACTCTTCTCCTCTGTTATGGAATAGTATGGTGTAACAGGCATAACTTACGATGCCCAGCATGATGACGGAAAGTCCTATCAGGAGCGCGACGATGTTCACCTGCGTGAAGGTCATCAGGGCCAGGATAACGACGGCCATGGCGCCCAGGCGAATGACATATTTGAACATCATGTAGGAAGAACCTTTGCGGCCGGGCAGGGTTACGGCCGTGCGCGCATGTGAATAGAGCCATTGGTAATTCAACAGGCACAACGCTCCGCCCAGGAATACACCCAGGGCAAATCCTGGGCCGAAGGCCGGCAGGGTTATGAGGCACAGAACGATCCAAATGCCCAGAGAGACATATTCAATCTGCTTCTGGATCGGATCCTTAACCATGCTTGTGGTCATCACCTTTAAGCTCCTCTCCGAAGAAGCGCATATAGGTTTTATACATGTAGCGGAAACCGGCCAGAAGTCCGCACAGAAGCAGCAGCAAGGTTAGGATGGGTTCGGTGCCGAATTTGCCGTCCAGGTAGACACCCAAGGCCAGACCCAGTACCACACACAGTACCATGGCCACGCCCATGTTCACCAAGTCCGCAACCTGCAGGATGGATCTCTTTCTACCGCCTGAACTCATATATATTCCGCCCACATATTCATTCAATTATTCATACTACTGAATCGTGATTCATAATGCAAGCGGGTTTTTTCAACCAGGCGGGGGCCTAGAATTCTAAAGGTCAATACGGACTCGGTGGGCTATATCGCAGACATGATGGCGGCCCTGAAAGGGCCGCCATGCGAGGTCAATACAGAAACATGGGTTTGCCTTCGAGATTCTTGATATTGGGTCGATAGTTCTCGATGTCGTAGAACTCATCCACGTTGACGCGCTTGATGCCGCTGGTGACCAGGCTTAAGGGCACATGTGTATAGACGCCCTTTTTGATGGCCAGCATCCGCCCGTAGATCTGCTTGTTGATAAGCTCAAGGGCGAGGTTTGCGAAGTTGAAGCCAACCATCAGATCTATCGAGTCCGGGGCGCCGCTGCGCATCAAGTACCCCAGCTGCTGATAGACCATTTCCTGGCCGGTGATTTTTTTGAGGCGGTCGGCGGTCATTTGTCCGATGCCGCCCAGTTTTTTGTGGCCATAGGCATCGGCCTCGCCGGTCTCGATGCATTCCCCGCCGGTCATCTTGGCGCCCTCCGAGATGGTCAGCATTGCGTAATTGCTCGGGTTGGTGTGTTTATCCTGCATGATCAGCTGGGCAAGTTTTTCGCAATCAAAAGGGACCTCTGAGATGAGGGCTCGGTCAACGGCCGCCAGATAGGCGGCCATGAGTGAGGTTTCGCCGGAATTGCGGCCGAAGAGCTCGATGACGGCGATACGTTCATGTGAGCCGACGGAAGAACGCATGCTCTGGATGAGCTGCTCGCTACGGGAAACCGCCGTGGAAAAGCCGATGCAGTAGTCGGTTCCGAAGACATCGTTGTCCATGGTCTTGGGTATGGCCACTACCGGGAAACCTTCCCGATGCAGCCGTTCGCTGTAGCTCTGCGTATCATCGCCGCCGATGGGTACCAGCACGTTGATCCCCATGGCTTCCACCACCTTGAGGGCATGGGGGGTCATGTCGAACTTGTCCCCTGTGGTTTCGGCTTCAGGCATCTTCAGGAATTTCGGTATCTCCTTGGCCTTGACGTTGGACGGGTTGGTGCGCGAGGTGTGCAGGAAGGTCCCGCCGGAACGGTCCACCGTGCGCACGGCGTTTTTGTCCAACGGGATGGCATTCAGGGCGTTCTCCTTAAAGCTTAACGAAGGATTATAGTTCAGAACGCCGCCCCATCCACGCCGTATGCCGATCACCTCGTGGCCTTCCTCGATGGCCCGGTATACGAGCGCCTTGATGCAGGGATTCAGTCCTGGAACATCCCCTCCGCCGGTAAGTATTCCTATCTTCATGGTAACCCTCCCTAGAGCAATATGAGAAGTATATCGGCATATCCGAGGCCAAGATTCATCCATTTTTTACTGTCTGCCGAAAGGGATAGCAGAGATAGAAGGAGGAGCTGCATAAGGGCCACGCAAGTTGACAAGACCGCCCCATTTATGCAATATACCCAACAAGTATGTCATATTACTTTGAAGATAGCCCCAAGCTGAATAAGAAGCGCACGACATACCTGCCGTATCTCCTCGTACCCGTGATCGTCGTTTTAATCTTCGCCGTATGTTTTATCGGCCGGAAAGGGGAGGCCGACGTGAATTTCGGCGATACGCGCTATTTGAGCCGTACGGCGCTCAAGCATATCACCCCGGCCATGATCGACACATCCGGATTGTCCATCGATGCGGATTTGCAGAGCTTCATAGCCGCGACCGCCCGCAAATACCGGGTTAATTTCGGGGCCGTGGCGGTCATGGACGCCTATAACGGCGACATCCTGGCGCTCTACGGCACGGACCGCGACGGTGAAGATTGCAGCATCCCACTGGATGCCTTCCTGGCGGCCAGCGTCTTCAAGATCGTGACCGCCAGCGCGGCCATCGAAAGCGGCATGACGCCCTTGAGCCCCGTAACTTACCGGGGAAGCCCGTATACCCTGTATAAGGGACAGCTTGATGCGCGTGACGATCGCTGGTCACAGCAGATCACTCTGGCGCAGGCCTTCGCCAAATCCAATAATGTCGTCTTCGGCAAGATTGGGGCCAATTATCTTGGTGAGTACCCGATTTTATTGGAGGCCATACGGTTGGGTTTCTGGAAACCGGTCATGCGCGAATGCTGGTCCGAACCCAGCGCGGTATTAATCCCTGAGTCGCAGTACAACCTGGCTGAAATGGCCTGCGGATTCAACCATGAGACACGCATGTCGCCGGTGCATGCCGCCCAGATCATCAGCGCCGTGGTCAACGGCGGGCGCATGGTGACCCCGCGTCTGTTGCGGTCCATGGGTGTGGAGAGCACGCGCGTCATGAACGACGCCAAGGCCGAGAGCATGCGCTTCATGATGGCCGAGACCCTCAAGACCGGTACCTGTGCCAGTGGCTTCAGGGCCTGCAAATACGATCGGGTCATGAAGGAATTGGATCTGGGCGCCAAGAGCGGGAGTATCGACAGCCGCAATCCCGACGGGCGTTTGAATTGGTTTGTTGGATATGCCGAGCATTCGGAGCGCGGCGCCATTACGATAGCCTGCCTGCTCCTCAGAGATCCGTTCTACCTCATCAAGGCCGACGACATGGCCAGGATGATCATCAAGGAATATTTCACCGAACAAGGCCTGGTGGCGGTCAAATCCCGGGGAGGGGCGCCTCGCCGATTTAATTAGCGTGGAGAGGTTCAGCGATGCTTGACACCCCGCTGATCACATGCTAGCTAAACGTGTGGTTTCGGGACGTGGCGCAGACTGGTAGCGCACCTGAATGGGGTTCAGGGGGTCGAAGGTTCAAATCCTTTCGTCCCGACCATTTTTTTCATGAAATACCCTTACAGCGTGCCTCCCCCAATGAAACCGGCTTAGGTTACGGTCTCGTTCGCGGGCATGTCTTGTACACAAGGGAAGGCTGATGTTGGGAAGACGAACGGGAAACACGTTGGGCTGCGTGATCGTCTCGGTCTTGATTGTGCGCCGCCGCGTCGGCAAGGGGCCGTGTCGGCATTGCATAGACAGATAGGTCGCGCATGGATTACCTGAACTCCTTGTTGCCTACCATCGAGAATTTCGGACTGCTCGGATACTGGATCATCTTCCTGCTCTCCATTGTGGAATCCGTGGCCTTCATCGGATTGTTCGTACCGGGTACGGTCCTGCTCGTAGCCATCGGCGCGCTGTGCGCCAAGGGCATATTGAACGTCGGCGATGTGATCTGGTTCGCGTCCGCCGGTGCCGTGGTCGGTGATATTTTCAGTTTTTATCTTGGACGCCACGGGACACGGCTGGCCAGCCGCTGGGACAAGATCATCCATTCGAGCTATATGGAACACGGCGAACGTTTCCTGGAGGCGCACGGCAACAAGAGTGTCTTCCTGGGGCGATTCATCGGTCCCTTACGCCCGGTGATTCCCTTTGTGGCCGGTTTCTTCCGCATGCAGTCGAGGCGTTTTATCTTCTGGGATATCATATCCGCGCCGTGCTGGGCTGTGACCTATGTCTACATGGGTTACTTTTTCGGACAGGCCTGGGAATTCAGCAAGTTTTGGACCTCGCGAGGCGGCATCTTGCTGATAACGTTCTGCATTATCCTGGGCATCCTCTACTTCCTGAGATGGGAAATCCTCAAACGGGGACGGGAATTTTTTGCTTTCTTCCGCTTCCTTTGGGGATCGTTCAGCCAGGCCGTTGCCATGAACCATAGTTTTCAATTGGTTGTAAGCCACCACCCGGTTCTTTTCAGATTCATCGCGCGTCGGGCCGATCGGCGAACATTCTATGGCCTACCACTGACCTTGCTCTGTGTAGCCTTTCTCTATACCCTGTTTTTGTTCTTGGGCCTGATCGAAGACATCATTACCTCGGATGCCATTGCGGCCGTTGATGTGCGTTTTGTCAACCTTCTGGCGGTATTCCGTACCCCGGGTGTGACCGAAGTCATGACCTGGATTACCTTGCTGGGCAAGGGACAGGTCATTGCCGTTTTTGCGCTTGTTTTAACCCTGGTGCTGCTCTTATGGCGCCGGATGAGCTACATCATGCCCCTCTGGCTGACCCTCGCGGGGAGCCAATTCTTCATCCTGCTTGGCAAAATAGCTTTTCAGCGGCAACGTCCCGCCGTGGCCCTGTACCCGGAGACCTCCTACTCGTTTCCCAGCGGACACGCCACCATGGCCATGGCATTTTATGGATTCCTTATCTATATTATATTAAAGCAGATCAAGAGTTATAATAAGCGCTTGAACCTTGTATTCGCCGTCTTGATCATGCTCCTGGCCATCGGATTTGCCCGGATCTATATGGGAGTACACTTTTTGAGCGATGTTTGGGCCGGTTATCTCCTGGGCGGCATATGGCTCATCATTGGCATGAGTCTGGTTTCGTGGGAACGGACATGGATCAAAACCGCCCAGCCGGTATCAGTCCGTCCGGTGTGGGCACTAAAGACCGCTACCGCAGGCCTGGCCGGAATCGGTTTGGTTTTTTACCTGTGGGTGGGTTATCGGTACGATTTGCCGGAAATGCCGCTAAGGGACGGTATGCCGCCGGCGGTTCTTGGGGATAATATCCCCATGAGTTTCAAGCTGCAACGCCTTCCGCTCTATACGGAAACGTTAAGCGGCTACAATCAGGAGCCATTAAGTATATTGATCCTGGCACACGACGACCGGCAGTTGTTTAAAGCCTTTCACCAAGCGGGATGGTTCCAGGCCGATGAGGTCGATCTGAAAAGCCTGGCTCGGGCCGGATTTTACAGTCTGATGCGCATGAACTATCCCACCGCCCCCATACCGCCTTCATTCTGGGATAACCGGGTGCAGGACTTTGGGTTTGAGCGCTCGGTTACAATTCCAACATACCGCAGACGGCATCATGCCCGTATCTGGAAGTCACATGTGCGATCCCAAGAAGGGCAGGTCATGTACGTCGGTACGGCCAGCCTTGATATCGGGGCCTTGTGGGGGATCTCCCACAAGATCTGGCCCGATATCGATACGGAAAGAGAATATTTGCTGCAGAGTCTGCTCAAGACCGGCATGGTGGCATGGTACCACAAGGTGGCCTTTGTGGACCCGGTGAAGGGGCAAGACATCAACGGCAATCTCTTCTCCACCGACGGCGATCTGTATCTCGTCAAACTCAAATGAAGCCCGCTTTATACCGGCAGCACCACCTGCAGCTCTTCATGGATGGAACGCAGGCGGTCCACGTCGTCCGCATTGATGCGTTCGCGCAGTTCCGGCTGCTCAAGCATGGTTTTCAGGCGCGCCAACTCCTGCTCCAAAGCCGCGATGGTCTTATCCATGCCGGCGCTGATATCCGCCGGTGTCGTCTGCACCGGAGAGGCCACCCGGCGCACCTCGGCCGCCCCGAGCATCAAGCGCTCCAGATACCCCGGAATCTGAACGTTTAAGCCTAATTGCTCCTGGATCAAGCGTCCCAAGACCATCGAGGCCGTCGGCTCTCCGTGGATCAGGAAGACCTGAGGCTTGGAGGTCTTGAAATTTCCGGCCCATTCCAGCAGATCGTGCTGGTCGGCATGCGCCGAGAAGCCGCCGATTGAAAACACCTTGGCCCGCACGGTTACGCTCTCGCGCAGGATCTTGACCCATTTGCGGCCTTCGATCAGCATGCGCCCCGTGGTCCCATTGGCCTGGAAGCCCACGATCACAACGCTGGCCCCTGGGCGCCAGAGGTTATGCTTGAGGTGGTGTCTGATGCGCCCGGCCGTGCACATACCGTTGCCGGCGATGATGATGGCCGAGCCGTGCAGGCTGTTGATGGCCATGGACTCTTTCATGGTGGAGGTAAAGCGCAGGTTGGGCAGGTCAAAGGGGTCGAAACCCTTGTCGACCAGCGCGCTGGCCTCTTCATCATAATAAGGCTTGTTCTTGCGGAAGATCTCGGTGGCCTTGATCGCCAGGGGACTGTCCAGAAAGACTGGTATATCGGGCAGCGTACCAGCGCGCCAGAACTCGCCCAGCACGTAGAGGATCTCCTGGGTGCGCTCCACGGCAAAGGCCGGGATGATGATCTTTTCGCCGTGCGCCACGGCGTAATGGATGGCCTCCAGAAGCTCGGCCTTGCTGTCCTCGAAGGAGCGGTGTTGGCGGTTGCCGTAGGTGGATTCCAGGAAGAGGTAATTGGCGGTCAGGATCTCTTCCGGGTCCTTGACAATGAGCTGGTTCTTCTTGCCGATATCGCCCGAGAAGACCAGCTTGATCTCGTCCGGCCCGTCCTTGATCCACAGCTCCAGGATGGATGATCCCAGGATGTGCCCGGCGTTGCGCAAGCGTGCCTTGACCACGGAGTTGACGGTGAAGACCTTGTCGCGCTCCACGGGCTCGAAATACTGAAAACAATTTTCCGCGTCCTCCATGGTATACAACGGCAGGATGGGCTTGCGGGCGTGTCTGCGGTTCTTGCGGGTCTGCCATTCGGCGTCCATCTCCTGCACATGCGCGCTGTCTAAGAGCATGATCTTGCAGAGCTCGGCCGTGGGCGGCGAGGTGACGATATGGCCCTTGAATCCGTCCCGTACGAGTTTGGGGATGCGGCCGCTGTGATCGATGTGCGCATGCGTCAGGAAGAGCGTGTCGATGAAATAGGGATCGAACCCCCATTCACCGAAGTTGCGCTGCTCCATCTGCTGTCCGCCCTGGAACATGCCGCAGTCCACCATGAACAAGGTGCCGTCTTCCAGCTCAATCAAGAAACAAGATCCCGTTACCGATTCCGCCCCGCCCAGACAGGTCACCTTGATCATAACCCCTCCTTGCATGGTTCCATACTACCATTATCGACAACTTGTCAGATTTCCTCACCAATTACAAATGTTTCAAAAGATTTCTCATTACGCTCTCCTGCGTCGATTTTTCTATTGACAAAAACTAATAACTAACAGATAAGAAAGTTAATAACTAACAAACAGTATAGTTAATAATGAACGCACCGAAAAGGTAGAAGCAACAGAGATAAGGAGGAGCACATGAAGGTTATCGTGGTAGGGGCTGGAATGGCAGGCTTGGCCGCCGTCCATACCCTTAAAAAGGCCGGGGCCGAGGTGGTCTGTTTCGAGAGCGGCTCCAACGTAGGAGGTAGGGTCCTCACCGAGCGGCGGGGCGGCTTTGTCTTTGACCCGGGGGCGCAGTTTTTCTTCAATCAATACGCGACCTGCTTCCGTCTGGCGGACGAGCTCGGGATTGCCAGTGAGCGTACATCCTGGCTTTTCCGGGGAGCCTTCCCGAAGAATGGCGGCTTCATTCCGGTCGTGGCCTCGATCAATCCCAAGGAAGCCCTTCCAAACCTAGGAGAGACGTTCAGGTTCCTGGCCCAGGCTGGTATTCCCTTTAAGGCCATGAAGGATTTCGCCGGTATCCTGCCTCTGTTTATCAAGCGCTACAAAGAATTCGGCCTGGTCGATTACGAGAGCGCGCTGGATCTGGACCGCGAATCGCTGGCGGACTTTGTCGTGCGCATGGGCGGCAAGGCCATCCTGGAACACCTCTTCCAATCAGTGTCCGCGGCCCTGACCCTGGCCGATCCCGAGAAGCTCAGCGCCACCTACGGCATGGGACTCTTAAAGTGCATGATCAACGGGCTCAACACCTTCGAGCATGGGCTGGGTACGATCACGGAACGACTGGCTCAAGAATATGCTGATTGCATCCAGTGTAATTCGCCTGTTAAAAAGATCGTCATCGAGAACGGCAAGGTCAAGGGCGTGGAGGTGAATGGCGCGTTTGTTCAGGCCGAGGTCGTGATCCCGGCCCTGACCGCCACCAAGCTTTTGAAGATAGCCCCCGGTTTGCCGGAGAACTATGTTCAGGCGCTGAAGAAGGTGACCTATTCGGAGTGCTGCCATGTGGTCTTCGCCTTGCCGTTCAAGCTGTTCCCCAAAGACTGGTATGCGCTCTTAACCCCGCGCTTCACCAAGGCCATGGTGGCCGGCCTGTCCGACAATGCCGTGAAATCTCGGCATTATGCCCCATCCGGCTGCTCGCAGATCAGCTGCTGGACCTATGAGCACTTTGCCCATGAGCTCAATGCTATGAGCGACGATGAAATCAAGCGGGCCTTAATCAAGGAAGTCAAGCGCTTCCTGCCCGCCATGCCGGATGAGCCGCTCTTCACGAACATTTATCGCTGGCGCGAGGCGGTATGCATCGGTCAGCCCGGGATGTTGACCGCCTTCAACGGGATCAAGCAGGGTCATTACCGCGATGTGGGAGGCCTGTACCTGGCCGGCGAATATCTCAACATGCCCTCGGTCGAATCCGCGGCCTATAGTGGTGTCTATGCCGCCCAGGCCGCCCTGCGCAACTAAAGTGAGAGCCCTATGGCAAAGAAAAAAGGAGACAACATGGCCAAGAAAAAGAATGTAACGATCTATGGGTGCGGTATGTCCGGCCTGGTGGCGGCCATCAATCTGGCGCGCGAAGGTTATGAGGTGACCGTGCACGACCGCGAAAAGTCCTACGGCGGTGATCCCATGTACAACCCTTCCGCGCACACCACGCCGATCCTGCCGAAAAAGGTCTCGGATTACATCGGCATCGATATCACGCCATGCTTTCAGCCCCTGCAGCATCTCCCGTCCTATTTCCATGAGACCAAGGTCGAGGGCTGCCCTCCCATCAGTGGGGAGTATACGGTCGAACGCGGTCCACGGCCTACCAGTCTCGATTCCTACCTTTACCCAAAAGCCTGCGATCTGGGCGTCAAGTTCGAATTCAACTCGCCCCTGAAGAAAGACGAAATCGCAGGGCTCGAACCGGGGACCATCATCGCCTGCGGTCTTACCCCCGACGTTTATGATATGCTCGAGATCCCCTACTATCGGTGGTATGGCTGGATCTCGCGCGGTGAGATCGGTTTCAGCGCCCGCTCCTGGCTCTGGTGGGACGAGTGCATCACCGAATACGGCTACCTGAGCTCGATCAACAACTACTACTTCAATCTGCTCTTTTCCATCAAACCGGTCAGCAAAGAGGCCCTGGAAAAGTACAAGGACTTCATGAAGCGCCGCGAAGGCGTTGAGCATGCCGAATGGCACTACGGCGGCGGCGCCGTACCCACCGTCGCCCCCGAGAACCCGCAGCTCTTCCGCAAGGGGCTGATCTACTGCGGCACCATGTCCGGGTTCATGGAGCCCTTCGGCTGGTTCGGTATCAACGGCGCGCTCATTTCCGGCAAGCTGGCGGCCATGGCGGTCAGCGACCCGGCCAAGGCCCAGGCGGAATTCGCGGATTTGTCGCGCTATTTTTACAACGCCTGGTGGTTCAAGAACAAGATCTGGTACCCCTACCTGCGCGGACACATCGGGATGTTCGAAAAGATCATCAACCTGATTGGTCCGGACCGGTTCAGCCGGCTCCTGGCCAAATACATCAACGAGCAGCGGCATGTCCCGTTTGCCATACCGGGGTATGCGAACCTGGGTGCCCGTTATTAACGGCAACAGCCGATGCGCAAAAAGAAACGAACATGACTGACAAAATAATCGATAAAGGAGACAAGCGTATGAAAGCATTAGTTATGGGTGGAGGAATGTCGGGCCTGGCCACGGCCGTCAACCTGCTGGAACAGGGTCTCGAGGTCGAGATCATCGATGCGGATGAGATCTTCGGCGGCCGCGCCAATTCCTGGCTGGATAAAGACGGGGACATGATCGACAACGCCCTGCACGTCTTCATGTCCTACTACCTCAACCTTCAGAACTTCTTCAAGAAACTGGGCGTGTACGACAAGCTGAAATGGGTCAAACCCGAGTTCCACCTGCCCCAGGAAAACGGACCGAAGTGCTACATGCGCTTCAACAATATGCCGGCCCCGTTCCATGTCGCGGCTTCTTTCTTCGGTCTGCTTGGTTACAAGGTCCAGCCTCTCTGGAAATTGTTTGCATCAGGACCGACCATGATCGGTCTCTTAGGCAAAAGCGAGAAACAGCTGGAAGAGATGGACGAGATTTCCTGGGGCGAATATCGCTATCGCCGCGCGCCCAAGGGTTCCTTCAATTACTTTGATCCGGCCGCGCACGGGCTGACGTTCACCGAGCCCTATATGTTGTCCGCCAAGGTCATGGCAAACTGGATCACCCACATCTTTGCCGGACCCGAGTATTCCAAGATCGCCTTTGCCGACGGCGGCCTGGGCGAGATCTGGGTCGGAAGCTGCCTGGACTATATCCAGAAAAAGGGCGGCAAGTTCGAAACCAAAAAGACCGTTACGGCCATCAACATCAAGGACGGCAAGATTACCGATGTCATCCTCAACGGTAAGGAAAAACGCACCGCCGACATCTATGTCTCGGCCATGACCCCCTGGGCCTTGCGCAAGGTCCTGCCCAAGGAATGCTTCAATTACGACTACTTCAAGGATATCTGCCACTTCCAGAATGCACCGTCGATTTCGGTGCAGATCTGGTACGACAAGACCATTACGGACCCGGACGACGATGTGCTGTTCCTGACCTCCAACTGCTCCTTCAATTGCTCCGCCGACCTTTCGAAAATCATCCCCAGGGTCTTCAAGGGCGGCAGCATGATGGAACTGGTCCTTTCCCCGGCCGATCATTTGGAGCCTATGCCTGATGAGGTCATCTTCAAACAGTGCGATGATGATATCAGAAAGCGTTGGCCCAAGGCAGTCGACGCCAAGGTCAAGAAATACGTGGTCGTGCGCGAACGTCAGGGCGTGTACCGGCCGTGCCCGGGCATGGAGAAGTACCGTCCCTACCAGCGCTCGCCGTTTGAGAATCTCTACCTCACGGGTGACTGGACCAAGACCCATGTCAGCTCCGGCGGCATGGAAGCGGCCACCTGGACCGCCAACCACTGCACCGAGCTCATCATGGCGGATAAATTCAATAAGAAGATCAGCTTGAACGTTGAATTTAAACCAGAAGGTCCATTTCTGTTCCTCTACCCCTTCATCAGGTATATGGGGCCGGCCATCGCCGCCCTGCTGGGTTGGGCAGCGGTAAAGCTGATCAGGAGGTTTTAAGCCTGTAGGTTCAAGCGGTCGGATAAGATCTTTAAAAGCCTCTCACGCCTGTTAGAAAGCGGGCGTGAGAGGCAAACACCAAAGGAAGGTCGATGATATGAAACATCTCAAGCTAGGCATTATAGGTATTCTCATCCTTGGCGTGTGCTGTTCCGGCGTATGGGCCGCCGAGGCAGGCTGGAAAAAGGTTGGAGAGAAAAACGACATCATTGGGTATACCCGTCCCACGACCAGGAGCAGCGTGGATGAAATGAAGGCCGTTGGCATGGTTGAGGCGCCCGTGGCCGTGATCGAGGCGGTCATCCGCGACGTATCGGCGCAGCCCAAGTATATGTTCCGGTGCAAGGAAGCCAAAACAGTCAACAGCCCTGAGTTCAAACAGAGCAAGGACACCTCCTTTTTTCTCAATGTCACCGGCATGCCATACCCGTTGAACGATAGAGACGTGCTGGTCAGGGCCGATTACAGCGTCGACAAGGCCGCCGGCACGCTCTCTGTTCACATGGTTGGGCAGAACACTACGTATATGAGCGATGGCAAAAGGGTCAGGATGCCCATCATGATCGCGGATTATATCCTGGTGCCCAAGGGACCCAATAAAACCGAAATGACCTATGTGGCCCTGGCGGAGCCCGGTGGCATTCCCTCTTTTGCGGTCAACCTTTTCTGCAAGAACCTGCCCAGCGCCACCATTGCCGGTATCCGGGAGCTGGTGAAACAGGATAAATACAAGAACGCCAAGGAAATTGTTACGACCACGCCGCATTAAGAAGCACATCCAGAAGCACGCGTTCTTCAGCCTCTTTTTTTTAAGCTGAAGAACTCTTCAATATTTGTAGGAAAAAGGATCTGTACAACGTGCAAGTTTAAATGATAGGAAATTTACAGCACGCGAGACCATACATGAGCTTTGAAGCAGGAAGATGGACATGGCCGAAAGAAAGAGACGCTTTAAACCCGATGTTCGCAAGGCACAGATCATCGAGGTGACCAAGCAACTTATCCTTGAAAAAGGGCTGCCATTCGCGACCGTGATGAGGATCGCGGATGCCTTGAATGTCAGCCATACGACCCTCTACTATCATTTCAAGAACCGTCGCGAGATTTTATTGGAAACCTTCAAGTCCGTCATGGACGAGGTTATCGGATCCTTTACCGGGGATACGGATGATGTCTTGGATTTTTTCCATAAGAGCTCGATCACGATTTATGAGCAGGCCCGAAAGAACCCTAAAGTGGGACGGCTGTTCCTTGAGCTTTTGTGCGCGCCACCGGAAGAGATCATTTACGACGAGGCCCAGAAGCAGCTATCCGGCCTGCACAGTATTTTCGTAGCGGTCATAGAGAAAGGCATCCGGAATGGAATATTCCGCGATGATACCGATGTGGTGATGGTGGGCTGGCAACTGATGTCTTTTGAAATCGTCACCTTTCTCGGCAGCATGCTTGATCTTCCGAATTTTATTACCCTGGAACAGGGACTTAGGTCGGTAGACCTCATCTTGAATTCCATAAAGGCCCAAGGAGTATCCTAGCCGGATAGGCGTTCACGCTTTATGCTCACCTCGAAAACCAGAGACGTCTGACCAGACTAGTTTAGGAGTTTTAAAAGAGTGGATTCTCAAATTTCCCCGGCATGTTCTTTTAAGAAACGCTCGAAGAAAGCTTCCATGAAGGCATGGCGTTCCTGGGCCATGCGCCTGCCTTCAGAGGTGAGCATGCGGTCCTTGATATGGCTGAGCTTGACCGTGAACTCGCGGTAGCCCGTATCGTCCTTGGTGTAGGGCCGCGTATCGTGTGGATTGCAATGGGGGTTATGCAGCATGGCGCCCACCTCGCCGGCAAAGAGATAGGCCCGCGCAATCCCGACCGCGCCAATAGCGTCGAGCTTGTCGGCATCGAAGAGCACCTTGGCCTCCAGACTCTGGGGGACATGGCTGTTGCGGTAGCGATGGGTCAGGACGCAATGGATGATATTATCCTTTTTCGCTGGATCGATCGCATAGCTTGCCAAAATTTCGCGTGCCATGCGCGCCCCTTCTTCGGCGTGGCAGATCTCGCCTTTGGACCGGTCCTGGTGGGAACGGCCGATGTCGTGCAGGTAGGCAGCCAGGGCGAGAATCTGCAGGTCCGCGCCCTCGATGGCGCCGATATGCATGCACAGGTTAAAGACACGCTCGGTGTGGTCCCAGTTATGGCTCAGCTTGGAAACGGAGAAGACATCCCGGCAATAATCCTTCACGGCGGCGATGATATCCTGCATGAGCATGCCGGATAACACAGAGCCCGCGGAGGTGACAAGGCCTTTCGCGACCACCACGACATGGTTTTGTCTTGACAGGCCCTCCGGCGGTATACTACCCATCCCACATATCTGGATGGAGCGCGGAGGTGAGCATGTGGAAGGATAAGGGCAAATCGTTCGGTGCATTGGCGACCCGGGCCATCCATGCCGGCGAAGGCCGGCAGAAGTATGCGGATTCGCTCACGACGCCGATCGTGCAGTCCTCGACCTTTACCTTCAAGGACAGCAAGGAGATCGAGGCCTACACCAAGGAGAAGAAAGACCGCTTCGAATACGGGCGCTACGGCAACCCTACCGAGAAGATCGCGGAGCGTCGTCTGGCCGATCTGGAAGGGGCCGAGGATTGTCTGGTCTTCTCGTCCGGTATGATGGCCATCACCACCACCATCCTGGCCCTGGTACGCACGGGCGACCATATCATCATGACCGATGACTGCTACAAGAAGACCCTGGAGTTCTGCAACTCATATTTGAAGCGCTTCGGCATCGAGTGCACCATCGTGCCTTTCGGCGATTACGAGGCCCTGGAGGCCAGCATCAAGCCCAACACCCGCTTCATCTTCTCCGAGTCGCCCACCAACCCCTACTTGAACGTCTTTGACCTGGTGAAGTTCAACGAGATCGCTCGGCGGCACCATGTCATGTCCATCATCGACTCCACCTTTGCCACGCCCTTCAACCAGCGGCCCTTGGAGTTCGGCATCGACCTGGTCACCCACAGCGCCACCAAGTACCTGGCCGGACACAACGATATCCTGGCCGGTTGCGTGCTGGGCAAGAAAGAAATCATCGACAAGATCCGGGCGCTTCACAAATCCATGGGCGGCCTGATCGACGCCCATTGCTGCTATCTTCTCTTAAGGGGGCTCAAGACTTTCCCCTTGCGCGTCAAGCATCAGAACGAAGCCGCCCTGACCGTGGCGCGCTATCTTGAAGCGCATGCCGACATCCAGAAGGTATACTATCCCTTCCTGGAAAGCCACCGTCACTACGCAATCGCCAAGGAACAGATGGTCGGCGGCGGCGGGGTGGTATCCTTCGATATCAAGGGCGATCTGGACGCGGCCAAGCGTTTCATGGACGCCCTGGAGATGATCTACATCGCCCCCAGCCTGGGCGGCGTGGAAACCCTGATCACCCATCCGGCCACGGTCAGCTACTACGACTACACCCGCGAAGCGCGCTATGAGCTCGGTATCACCGACACGCTGTTTAGGCTCGCGGTCGGCATCGAGGACGTCCAGGACATCATCGGCGACATCGAACGGGCCTTGGCCAAGGCCAAAAAGTAAATTTCTAACCATGATCATGAGGGGCACGGGCAAGACTAGAGTCTTGGCCCGTGGCACCCGCGCTGAGTGTCTGGCGATTTTTTTTGAGGTCCGCCCTGGGAATAATTTCGATTGGTACAGATTGCATAGGCGTAGACCGGAAGGGATCGAAAAAAAATGTCAGACCTGCTGATGGCTGTTATCCGGCCGTGCGGTTTTTCCGATATGGTTGCCAACTGCAACATACGCACGAGCGAAGATGGGAGTCGATATGCGCGCATACACCAAAACACTATGGCTTCGTCCGTTTTTGATCCAGGATGGCGTGGTCATACTGATTGTTTTCCCGCTGGTCTGCTTTTGTTCATACACCTTCTCCGCTTCCATCAGGAATAACCTGGGCCTGCTGCTGCTCTTTTCCATGCTCTATATCGCGCCCTCCAGCGCGTTCGGTGCCTGGATCAAATACCGCTTTGCCAAACCCGTGATCGACTGCATGGAGAATGGTGGCACGGACCCCATCCAGGTGGGCCAGGCGGCTCGGTCGGCGGCGATATTGCCGCTGGTCGACGGCATCACCATATTCATCCGCTTTTCGGTTCTGACCTGGCTGTCGCCGTTTCTGCCGTTGTGGCTGATGGGCAAGCTCGTGCCCGTGGATGCCTTCTTTTTTGCCTACATTACCTTGGCGGCGGGACTTTCTTCGGCCGCCTATTATTTCCTGGCCACGGAAAACAGCCTGCTCCCGTTTTATGAAAAGACCGGTCTGCGCGGGGTGCTGGATGATGCGACCATAACCCTAAAAAGCGTTACCTTGAACACCAAGCTCATCATGACCATCCTCTTAATCGTCATCCCGCCCTGCATCATCCTGATCTGCTCTTCCGAGTTGGGATTCATCGTCAATATCGACCGCGCCACCTTCCGTATCGGCTATAGCTTGGTCCTGGTTCAAGCCATGGTTTTTACTATTTTGAACGGCACCCTGCTCATACGCAGGATCGCGGATTCCATAAAAAGCGGTTCCGCCATGCTCAAGGACATCGCGCTGGGACAGGGTGATCTTACCAGAAGACTGAAGGTCTCAGGTTCTGACGAGGTCGGCGAGCTTGCCTTTTGGTTCAATGGCTTCGTCGATCAGCTCGAGGGTTTGATATCTCAAGTCAAAAATATGTCGCTCAATCTCTATGAGGCCATTGAAAACGTGAGCTCAAACGCCCAGGGGCTGTCGGAAACATCCCAACGGCAGACGGCCTCGGTGGAAGAGGTCTCGGCCTCGATTGAAGAGATGTCGGCCACGATCCAGAACAATGCCGCGCTCCTGCATGAGGGCCGGGACGCCTCCCAAGTTATCACCAAGCAGATCGACCGCAGCCGCACGGTCTTCGCCGAGCTCAGCCGGGCCATAGAGTCGATCTCGCATGACTCCAAGAAGATCGGGGATATCGTGGCCACCGTGAACGAGGTGGCCTTCCAAACCAACCTGCTGGCCTTGAATGCGGCGGTCGAAGCCGCGCGGGCCGGCGAGCAGGGCAAAGGCTTCGCCGTGGTGGCAGGAGAGGTGCGGGCCCTAGCCCGGCGTTCCGCCGAAGCGGTGCATGAGATCCGCAGTCTCATTGAGGGGACGGTGCAACGCATCGTCACCGGCGACGAGATGATGAAGAAGACCTCGGTCTCGCTGGAAGAGCTGATGAGCAAATTCGAGGTTTTCTTCCGTATGATGGATCAGATCAACGCCGCCAGCGACGAACAGACCCAGAACACCAAGACCGTGACGCAGGCCGTGAGCCAGATCGATTCATCGATTCAGAACAACGCCGCCACGGCCGAGGAGTTGGCCGGCACGTTGGATCATCTGCGAAGCGAGGCCACGGACCTGGCCAAGAACGTCAGGAAGTTCAAGACCTCTGAGGAGTAGCGCCCTTTAATCGATGCCGTGCTCGGTCTTGCGCGTCACCCGCGCCTTGACGGCGTTGAGGGTATCAGTAAGCACCGGGATGACATGTTCGCGGATGTCCCCGGCCACGGCGATCAAGAGCAGGTCGTCGCCCACTTCAAGCTCGCCCTCATTGACCCGCACCTGGATGTCCACGATCCCCGGACGCGCCCGTTGCTCGGCCAGGATCTTCTCCAGCTCGGCATAATCGGCCGTGACCCTGACCCCGCTGACGGCACGCCCGTTCCGGGACGTGCCCCGCACGACTCCGTTGTGGCACAGGACCATGCCGACCTTCGCGAAATCCGGTCTGGCCTTCATCGCGCGGATCAGGGCATTGATGTCCATCGGTTTTTCCATGCTACAGCGATACGGATACCCGTCATCAATGTCAAGAATAGAATTGGCCGGGGAGGTTCATGAATCGCCCCTTAAGACTAGAGATTGCAATCCGGTCTTGTACGGTATAGAGAAATCAGGTCTGCTTTACCCAATATTTTAAAGGGGGTGTGCCATGCAGGAGATCACGGTCGGCAAGGCCGTTTTTCAGATAGTGGTGGGCGACATTACCAAACAGGATACCGAGGCGGTGGTGAACGCGGCCAACGCACAGCTGGCGCCGGGCGGCGGGGTGGCGGGCGCCATCCATCGCGCCGCCGGTCCCAAGCTCTGGGAGGAGTGCGCCACACTGGGCGGCTGCGCCACGGGCGAGGCCAAGCTCTCCAAAGGCTATAACCTGCCCAACGCCTATGTCATCCATACCGTCGGCCCGGTATATGGCGGAAGGAAGCAAGACCCGGAACTCCTGCGTTCCTGTTATCTCAAATCCCTTGAATTGGCGGATAAGCATGGCATCACGTCCGTGGCCTTCCCGGCCTTGAGCACGGGGATATTCGGCTATCCGGTCAAGGAGGCGGCCCAGGTGGCCATCGACGCCATCCTCGGTTACCTTAAAGGTAGTACCGCTATTACGCTGGTGCGTATGGTGCTCTACGATCAGGCCGCCTATCAGGTCCATAGCGATTACCTGAATACGGTGCGGGTCTAGCATGCGGACGGTGGCGGTCATACCGGCGCGTTATGCGTCGACCCGTTTCCCGGGCAAACCGCTGGTCGATATCAACGGCAAGACCATGCTGCAGATGGTGTACGAAGAGGCCGTGGTCTGTGAGGGCATTGACGAGGTCATCATCGCTACCGACGACGAGCGCATCATGGCCGCGGCAAGCGCCTGCGGGGCAAGGGCCGTGATGACCAGCGATGCGTGCCGGTCGGGCACGGACCGCGTGGCCGAGGCGGTCAAGGATGTTGACGCGGATGCCGTGATCAATATCCAGGGTGACCAGGTCATCATGGACAAACAGGCCATCAGCGCCATGATAGCGGCCTTGGAATCCGGCTGCCCCATGGTCACGGTCGCGGCCCCGGCCTCGCCGCAGGACGCAACCGACCCCAACACGGTCAAGGTCGTCATGGACTTGCGCGGCGATGCGCTCTATTTTTCGCGCTCCGCCATCCCTTTCGAGCGTAACCCCGGCCATCATGGCATGCTCAAGCATGTGGGCCTGTACGGGTTTTCCCGCGCGACCCTGCTAAAGTTCACGCGTCTGGCCCAGACCCCGCTGGAAATGACCGAATCCCTGGAGCAGCTCAGGGCCCTGGAGAATGGCATACCCATCAGGGTGGTGCTTTCCGAAGGCAACTTCTTCGAAATCAATACCCCTGAAGACCGGGAAAGGCTGATCAAACAATGGCCCGCTTGATCCTCGGGCTCTATACCCTGCTGGCCTCTATTCTCCTCGGGCCCATATGCCTGTATGTGCGCCGACACCCGAATTTCGCCGGCACCTTACGGCTGCGTCTGTCCATGAAACTCCCCGGCCCCTTTGAAGGCGACCTGATCTGGTTCCATTGCGCCTCGCTGGGTGAGGTCAAGGCCGCGGCCGGCCTGATCGAGGCCCTCAAGGCCCGGCGGCCTTCTGTGCGCATCTGTGTTTCCAGTATGACCGCCACGGGCCGTCAGGCGGCCTCCAAGATCAAGGCCGTGGACATGATCCTGCCCATGCCCTTTGATCTGCCCTGGATTATGCGGCGCTACTTTGAGAGGCTTAAACCCCAAGCCCTGGTGATCGTCGAGACCGAGATCTGGCCCAACATGCTGGCGCAGGCCAGGATTGCAGGGGTCAAGACGCTCTTCGTCAATGCCCGGCTTTCCGAGCAGGCCTTCCGGCGCTACCAATGGGTCAGGCCGCTGCTGGCGTATGTCCTTGAAAGGGCGCGCATCCTGGCCATCGCCGAGGCGGATGCCGGGCGCTTCAAGGCCTTGGGCGGCCGAAAAGTGGAGGTGTACGGCAATCTCAAGTTCGATACGCTTACACACGTCGATCCGGACAGGGCAGGGCGGATTCGCGCCACGCTGGGCTGCGGCGAGCGGCCGGTCTTTATCGCCGGCAGCGTGCGCGAGGGGGAGGAGCGTAGCGTCATGGACGCCATTAGTATGGCGCGCGCACGCATACCCGGATTGTTTGCCATCATAGCCCCGCGCCATCCCCAGAGCATCCCCATCCTGAGCGATATGGCCACGGCCGCCGGGATGACCTGCGGTCTGCGCAGTAAATCCAGCCAGGACACCGACCTCTTGATCATCGATACCATGGGCGAGCTCTTCGACCTCTATGGCGCATCCCAGGCGGCCTTTGTGGGGGGAAGTCTGGTCCCCTTGGGCGGCCAGAATATCCTGGAGCCTATTGCCTGGGGCGTGCCCACCATCCATGGCCCGCATATGGAAAATTTTCTCTGGGCCATGGATGTCGTCCAGGGTTATACGATTGTGATTGAAAACGCCGCCGGGCTGGGACAAGCCATCAGCGCCGTGCTCTTAAGCCCGGCGGAATATACCGCCCGCTCGCAGGCGGCCAAACAGGCCCTGGCCAAGGCCCAAGGCGCCACGGACAGGTATGTGGATACGCTCTTGGGAAAGGCGTAAGCTTCTTTCGGTTCATCCGACTCTTATAACCTCATGGTTGACAGATAACTCCCGAAGGACCAGAATTTTTCCTGTCCCAAGATGCACGGGAGCATGTATTCTTATGGTGGAGGTTTGAAAACCAAACCGGGTTGGACCGAGATAACAGATTGATATGATGGATTAATGTGGTGATAATGTGCCTTTTTTTGGGTTTAGAAGCCACATTGGGGGGGGTAAAAAGAGCGTTCTAAGAATTATCGGTACATACAATGAGGGGGGTTTTTACGGTTGAATATTACGGCCGGTTATGGCTACAACTTTTTGCATGCTGGACGAACTGGACAAGGCCATCCTGGCGCTGGCCCAAGGCGATCTGCCGCTTGACCAAGCGCCTTTTGATTGCTGGGCCGCCGAACTGGGCATCGAGACGGCCGAACTTCTCAGGCGTCTTGCGGCGCTGAAAGCCGCGGGCGTGATCCGGGATTTCAAGGCCATCCTGCGCCACCGCCAGGCAGGCATGCACGCCAACGCCATGGTGGTGTGGGCCGTGCCTGAGGCGCGCATGGAAGAGGTCGGGCGTCTGATGGCTCAAGAAGCGGCGGTCACGCACTGCTATGAACGCCCGGCCTTCGGCGAGTTTACGCTCTTTTCCATGCTGCATGCCCGCAGCGTTCCCGAGCTGCTGACCGTGATCAATCAATTGGCTGAAAAAATCGGGATCCGGCATTTCAAGGTCTATGCAAGTGAGCGGGAGCTCAAGAAGGCTTCCATGCGTTATTTCTGAGGAGAACAGCGTGAACAATATCGATCTATTCGAGCGCGCCAAGCAGGTGATACCGGGCGGCGTGGACTCGCCCGTGCGGGCCTTTCGAAAGGTGGGCGGCACGCCGCGCTTCATCGCGCAGGCGCGCGGCGCCTACCTGACGGATGCCGAGGGCAAGCAATACCTTGATTTCGTGCTCTCCTGGGGGCCCATGATCCTGGGGCACGGACATCCGAGAGTAGTGGAGGCCATCAAGGCCCAGGCCGAACGGGGCGTAAGCTACGGCGCGCCCACCGAGCTCGAGGTGCGCATGGCCGAGGCCGTCTGCCTGGCTATTCCCGCTGTCGAGCGTGTCAGGTTCGTGAACTCGGGCACCGAGGCGGTCATGAGCGCCATACGCCTGGCGCGTGGCTTTACGGGACGCAGCCTGGTGGTGAAGTTCGAGGGCTGCTACCACGGGCATGTGGACAGCCTGTTGGTCAAGGCCGGCTCAGGGGCGCTCACCTTCGGCCTGCCGGATACGGCCGGCGTGCCGAAGGCCATCGCCGGCACCACGGCCGTGCTGGACTATAACGACATTCAGGGGTTCAGGGATTTCATGACCCGGCACGGCAATGAGGTCGCGGCCGTGATCGTGGAGCCCGTGGCCGGCAACATGAACGTGGTCCTGCCCTTAGACGGGTTCCTTGACAGCCTGCGTACGGAGACGCAGAGTCACGGCGCGTTGCTGATCTTCGACGAGGTGATCACGGGATTTCGCTTCCATTACGGCGGCTACCAGGACTTGGCCGGCATCAAGCCCGACCTGACCTGTCTGGGCAAGATCATCGGCGGCGGGCTGCCCGTGGGCGCCTTCGGCGGACGCGCCGATATCATGGCGCTGCTGGCGCCCGATGGACCGGTCTACCAGGCCGGGACGCTCTCCGGCAACCCCCTGGCCATGGCCGCCGGTCTGGCCACCCTCACGGTGCTGAAAGAAACCGATCCCTATCCAGCGCTGAGCGCCGCGCTGAAACGCCTGCTCGATTGCCTGCAAACCGAGTCGACAAGTCGCGGCATCCCGATAAGCGTCAACCACATCGGCTCCATGGCCGGGATCTTTTTCAACCCCGGTCCGGTGGACACCTTTGATGCCGTGATGGCCAGCGACGCCCCGCGTTATGCCCGCTTTTTCCATGCCATGCTGGCCTCCGGCGTCTACCTGGCGCCTTCGCCCTACGAGGCCATGTTCGTAAGCGCCGCGCACGGCGAGGCAGAGATTGACAGGACCATAACAGCGGTAAGAACGGCCCTGGCCGGGTTATAATCTTTCCCCTCCCCGTGGAGGTTGTCGTAAAAGGGATTTTCCTTGTAACCCCGAAGAAAAGCCCGGGTCCAGCGCCTCTGCATTTCTTCGTGCTCTTCGTGGTGCTCAATTCTTTTCGCTTCTCTTCATAGTGCAAAATCTTTTCTCACCACGAAGCCCACGAAGAGCACGAAGAACCCCCTGGATTTCGGTCACGGATTCACCACTTCCGGGACCGGCCCCGCCGGAATGACGGTGTCCGGCTTATGCGAAAGCCTCAGTTTCCAGGGCCGCGGCTTGACAGAACGGGAAGATATCTTTATAATTGGTGGTATTGAGTGTCGGCGTGGTGCTTTCATGACCCGGCTGCGGCGGCTTTTGAATCTATATTGTATCATCAAGGGAACGCATCCACACCTTTTTCTGAGGGGGCATCATGAAGAGAGCGGGGCTCATATCAATTGTCATACTTCCGGTGGTACTTTGGGGCTGTGTTTTATCGGTGAGCCCCGATACATCGGAGACCATCGTCGTGGAGCCCGGCAATACCCAGGATTTCGCGGTCAAGACCACGGGCATCGGCAGCTATGCGCGATCCTTTTACATCGTCGACGTATCAGACCCGGATGTGCCGTTGAGCAATACGATCGAGCAGAATAACTTCAGCTCGGTGATCGATGAGAGCTCTCAGGTGGATCTTGATACCGCCACCTATACCCCGAATGAGGACAGCGCCGGTAAGTACACCGTGCTGTATGCCGTGGAATTCGGGACACCTTCCACTGAACTGGAAATGGTTTTGCTGAAGATCATGGAATCCATACACAGCCGGATGTGGCAGGTGGTGGTGCGGGGCGTGGCCATCACCCCCAAGCGGAACATCTCCGCCGTGCCCGGTACTACCATGACCTATACGGCTACGGCCTATCCCGAAGGCGACTATGACTATGAGTGGCGGCTGGACGGCGTTTCAGTGGCCACCGGCGCCGCCTATGCCTTTAGGCCCACTACGGCGCAGTGCGGGACGCATCGCTTGAGCGTAACCGCGTCCGGGGATGAAGCGGTCTATACGTTGATGCGCGAGATTACGGTATCCGGGTCATAGCCTGCAACAACTTTGTCAACGCCGGGTTTGTCGGCAATGGAAGATGGAGATGGCATCCATCGATTATTAAATACCTTTTTTTAAGAGGAGGGGCGATGAAAAGAGTGGGACTGGCACTTTCGATAGTTTTTCTGATGGTAACGGCCGCCGGGTGCGTGCTGTCGGTTTCTCCCAGCACTTCGGAGACGGTCGTCATGAATCCGGGTGAGACACAAACCTTCACGATCAAGACATCCGGCACCACCGGTTATGACCGCAAGTTCAACATCTACGATGCATCGGATGGGCTATCGACCGATACGATAGAAGCAGCCAACTTTAGTTATAAAACAAACGATGATACCCTGGAGGATACCGCCACCTATACCCCGAACGGCGAGAGCGTCGGCGAGTATAAGGTGAAGTTCAACCTGACATACTGGTCCGAGGATACCCCGTTGTCGATGGCCTTTCTGGCTTATGTCAACGCCGTCCACAGCCGCACCTGGAAGGTGGTGGTGCGGGGCGTGGGGATCACGCCCAGACAGACCCTTAGCGCCATACCGGGAACGACCATGACCTACACGGCAGCGGCCTACCCGGAAGGGGATTACACCTACCAATGGCTGCTGGACGGCGAGGTGGTCGCTACCGGCGCCACCTATGATCTCACCCCCACCCTGGAGCAATGCGGCACTCATACCCTGACCGCGACCGCCATCGGTGAAGGCGAGGTCTACAGCCTGTCGCGCGAGATCGTTGTACCGCTGACATTAGCCGGCGGCAGCGATTCCGATGAAGCCCATTGCATCCAGGCAACCCCGGACGGCGGCTTTATCGTGGCCGGACAATCCAAGTCCACGGATATCCCGGGAACCACCAATCATGGCGGAGAGGATGCCTATGCGGTAAAGTTTGGCTCCTCAGGCGCTGTTCAATGGCAGAAACTTTATGGCGGCAAGTCCTGGGACCAAGCCTATTCCATAGCACCGACCTCGGACGGCGGCTATATCGTGGCCGGGTATTCCGGTTCGAGCGATATCCCGGGAGCGCCTTTGACCGGCTTCAACGATATGTATATTTTAAAATTGGATAGCCAGGGCGAAGTGGAGTGGCAGAAACTCTATGGCTCAAGTATACCCGAATATACCAGCAATCATGCCTTTGCCGCCCTCCCCACGGGCGATGGCGGATACATCGTCATAGGCTCCTGGGTGCTCAAGCTGGGCAGCCAGGGGGATGTTCTCTGGCAGAAGAGCGAGTATGCCGGGCGTTCGCTCTGTGTGGATGCGGACGGCGGATTTATCATCTGGGGTAAAAAGAATGATGCGCCCGGTATCTTCAAGCTCGATTCCGAAGGCATTGAAGAGTGGTATCGGCCCTTTGATGCCAGGTGGGAATTTCCCCAGGGCGATCTCATGGCGGCCGGCAACAATTCCTACACCGCGGTGATGAACCGCAACGATGTCACGACGAGAACCTATGAAAACGCGCTGGCCAAGGTCACGGACAATGGTGCGAGCGCATCCTCCGACTGGACCAAAGTGTTCACCCTGAGCGGGTATGCGGATTCCATTGAATACAGCACCCTGCTGCCCACCACCGCAGGCGGGTATTGGGCCGTCGGCACCACGGGCTCGGATCGGATCTGCGTCCTGAGGTTGGATGCGGGCGGCAATCCCTTAAGCGCCGGTCCCCGGCTCATCGGCGGAGGGCTGGAGCGGCACCGCGTGCTGGATGCCGCTATCGCCGCTGATGGCTCTTATCTGCTGGTTGATAGCCCTACGTTCTTCTGGCTGCCGGGAACCCGTGATATCTATGTGCTCAAGCTGAATGAGTCAGCGAATTGATCGATAGGCATGGCGCGGGAAAATCCGCATGCCGGCCACCGCGCGCGTCTCAGACGTCGGTTCCTTGAGCAGGGGCTGGACGGCTTCGAGGACCACCAGGTCCTGGAACTGCTGCTCACCTATGCCATTCCCCGTAGCGATACCAACCCGGTCGCGCATCAGCTCATGCGGCGCTTCGGCAGTTTGTCCGCCGTGCTGGAGGCTGACCCGCGCGACCTGGCCACGGTGGAAGGCATGGGGGATAACGCCGCGGTTTTCTTAAGTATGCTGCCCCAGGCCACGCGCCGCTACCAATTCGACCGTGTGCATCAGGCCAAACCCCGGCTGGATGACCCGGGCAAGGGCACGCACTACCTCATGGCGCTTTTGGCCGGCAGGTCCGAAGAGGTCTTCTATGTCCTGTGCCTGGATACGCAGTGCCGGGTCATTTACCCCGCCCTGATCAGTGAAGGCACGGTCAAGGAGGCCCATATCCATCCGCGTCGCGTGGTCCAGGAGGTGCTGGCCCACAAGGCCGCCGCGGTCATCCTGGCTCACAACCACCCCTCGGGCGCTCTGAAGCCCTCGCCCCAGGACCATCAGATCACCCGTGTCCTGGTGCAGGCCCTGGCACCCTTGGACATCAAGGTGCTGGACCACATCATCATCGCCGGCGAAAGCGCCTACAGCTTCGCCCGCGAAGGCGTGCTGCCGGGGGGGTAGGGCGATCTACACCCTGAGCTTGGTCTCGGCGTTCTGGGGATCGCTCAGGTGCGGCGGGAGGGCCGCGCTTTCGGGAGGGTTCGGAAAGGCGCAGGCCAGGACCTCGTCGATATGGTCCACGAAGGTGAACTCCATGTCCTTGAGGGCGTCTGATTCGATGTCCTTCAAGTCCTTGGCGTTGAGCCTGGGCAGGATGATGCGCGTGAAGCCGGCGCGCCTGGCGGCCAGGACCTTTTCCTTGATGCCGCCCACGGGCAGCACCACGCCGCGCAGCGTGATCTCGCCGGTCATGGCCACATCTTCGCGCACGACACGGCCCGTGAGCAGGGAATAGATGGAGCTCACCATGGTGATGCCGGCCGAAGGGCCGTCCTTGGGTATGGCCCCGGCCGGGACATGGATATGCAGGCCCTTGGCCGAAGGTATGGTCTGGCCCATGCCCTTGAGCAGGCTCAGGGCGATGCGGGCGGATTCCTTCATAACATCGCCCATCTGACCGGTCAGGATCATCTCGTCCTTGCCTTCCACCACGGCCGATTCGATATAGAGGATCTCGCCGCCGAAGGGCGTCCAGGCCAGACCCGTGGCGATGCCGGGGATGCGCGTGCGCTCCTTGGCTTCGGGGATGAAGCGGATGGGACCCAGGGCCTCTTCGATAAAGGCGCGGTCGATGGCGCAGGTTTCGCAAACGCCGCGGGCCACGTTGGCGGCGATCACGCGCAAGACCGAGGCGATCTCGCGCTGCAGGTTGCGCACGCCGGATTCGCGCGTGTAATGGCGGATGATATGGATCACGGCCTCGTCTAAGAAGGTAATAATCCGTCCGGCCAGCCCGTTGGCCTCGATCTCCTTGGGTATCAGGAAGTTCTTGGCGATGGCGAGCTTGTCCTCCTGGGTATAGCCTTCGATCTCCACGATCTCCATGCGGTCCTTCAAGGCCGGCGGGATGTTGTCCACCACATTGGCGGTGGTGATGAAGAAGACTTGGCTCAGGTCATAGGGCACGTTGAGATAATGGTCCGTGAAGTGGTTGTTCTGCTCGGGGTCAAGGGCCTCCAACAGGGCCGAGGCCGGGTCGCCGTGGATGTCGTGCGTCAGCTTGTCGATCTCGTCCAGCATGAAAACCGGGTTCAAGGTGCCGGCGTTCTTCATGCCGCCGATGATGCGGCCCGGCATGGCGCCGATATAGGTGCGGCGGTGGCCCCTGATCTCGGCCTCGTCGCGCACGCCGCCCAAGGAGATGCGCACGAACTTGCGGCCCATGGCGCGCGCGATCGAGCGCCCCAGCGAGGTCTTGCCGACCCCCGGGGGACCGGCGAAGCACAGGATCGGGCCCTTCAAGTCGCCTTTGAGCTTCTTGACCGACAGGAATTCCATGATGCGTTTCTTGGGCCGCTTGAGGTCGAAGTGATCCTCGTTGAGGATCTGCTCCACGGCGGCGATATCGAGGTTGTCCTCGCTCTGCTCCTGCCAGGGCAGGTCCAGGATCCAGTCCAGGTAGGTGCGGATGGTGACGTATTCGGCCGACCCGGGCTGCATGCGCGCGATGCGTTTGATATCGCGGTCCACGTCCTTCTTTACGTCTTCGGGCAGGTTCTTCTCCTCGATTTCCTTGGAGAGGTCCTCGATCTCATTATCGCCGTCGCCGGCATCGCCCAGTTCCTTACGTATGGCCTTGAGCTGCTGCCTGAGGTAGTATTCGCGCTGGGCGTGGTTGATCTCGCCCTTGGCGCGTTCGGTGATGCGCGAGGAGATCTCCAGGATATCGAGCTCTTCCTGCAGGCAATGGTAGAGGATCGTATACTTTTCCGTAATGGTGCCGGCCTCCAGGATCTGCTGCTTTTTCTCGATCGGGATCGGCAGGGTGGTGGATGAGGTGTTCAGGAGGGTGACCGGGTCACGGATCTTGGCCAGGTTGGACAGGATAGTGTCCATATTGTGGTAGGAGAGCCGGGCCAGGTGGTCGATGGTCTGGATGGTGGAATGCGCCAGGGCATGCACCTCCCGGGTGGGTTCCAGGTCTTCTTCCGTGTAGGAAACACGCGCCTTGAGCGCCGGCTCGTCCGCCACCTTGTCCACCAGGACGGCCTTTTTGATGCCCTTGACCATGATCGATACATCGCCGTCCTCGTTGTCCGCGACCTTGATAATCTTGGCCACGCATCCGATGCGGTACACATTGTCCCAGGTGGCCAGGTGGATTTCCTTGGGTTTCTTCATGCCGGCGGTCAAGAACAGCTCCCCCCGGGCATGAAAATCCTTGATCAGCGTAATGGAGATGGGATTGGAAACGAGTAGCGGCAGGATGGAGCCCGGCATCAGGACGGCGTCTTTGAGCGGGAGTACCGCCAGTATCTCCGGGTATCGATCCGGGACCGGTTCGCCTGCGACGGGCGGCGCGGCCTTTCCAAAGAAGTTTCTCATCCAGCCCATGAATACCTAGTAGGGGAAAGAACGCGGAAAGTCAAATAGCCAAAACGGTATGGGCGGCTATCACCGCGCCGGGGGAAATCGTAGCGCCCTCGATGAGGCAGTGCTGGCCGATCGTGCTCTGCTGTCCGATGGTGGCATCTTTTATCCAGGCGCCGGGCATGATGCGGACATGGCTCTTGATATCGCATTCCCCCAGGATATACACCCCGGGCCAGATCTCGACATCCCGGGCGATCTTGACCAGGGGGCCGATGTAGGTGTCGCGCGGGTCGATCAGGCTCACCCCGGCGCGCATATGCATGGTGTTGATGCGCTGCTGCATGGCGGCGGCCGCCGCGGCGAGTTGATCACGGGAGTTGATGCCGTCGCCTTCATGGGGATCCAGGGCTTGGGCCGATACGACGGTTTTGGCCATTTTGACGATATCGGTCAGATAGAGCTCGCCCTTGGCGTTGTCCGGGGTAAGCTTGCCCACGGCCTTAAGCAGGAAATCCTTTTTAACCATATAGACGGCGGTATTGACCTCGTCGATTTTTTTCTGGCCGGGCCTGGCGTCGTTCTCTTCCACGATGGCCTTGATACGGCCCTCTTTGTCGCGCATGATGCGGCCGTAACCGGTCGGGTTTTCCAGCCGGGCGGTCAGGATACCCATGTCGGCTTTTCCGGCATGATACTCCTGGATGAGAGCGCCCACGGAAGCCCTATCGATCAGCGGCATGTCGCCCGGGATGATGAGGATGTCCATGGCGTTTGTGCGCTGAAGGGCCGCGCGCGTCTGAAGCACGGCGTGACCCGTGCCCAAGGGCGGGTCCTGGACGACCTGGATGCAGCGGTGGCGATCGAGGTAGACCCCGACTTCTTCGCGGCCGTGGCCGATCACGGCGATGATATCCTCTCCGAAATGCCGTGCGATGGCGAGCGGGTACCAGATCAGGGGCTGGCCCAGGATCTCGTGCAGGACCTTGGGTTTGACGGAGAGCATGCGTGTGCCTTTGCCGGCTGCCAGGATAATCGTACAGAGCGTGTCCATAATGAGATGTGCTAGCACAGGATGGGTAGGCACGCAATACGAATGGCGCGCATGTTATCCCGCGACCGGCCCGCGGACGGCCGCCGCATTTAGCTTGTTTTTAAGATTGCTATTTGATAAGACGGTTTCAAATTTTGACCCTTTGTTGAAAGGAGAAGATCTTTATGGTCTTTCAATGGCTTTTCGGCATGTTCTCGAATGATCTTGCCATAGACTTGGGCACGGCGAACACGCTGGTTTTTGTCAGGGACAAAGGGATCGTACTTTCCGAGCCGTCCGTGGTGGCCGTGAAGATGGAAGGCGGCGGGGTCAACCGCATCGTGGCCGTGGGAACCGACGCCAAGAAGATGTTGGGCCGCACCCCGGAGAACATCACCGCCATCCGGCCCTTGCGCGACGGCGTTATCGCCGACTTCGACGCCACCGAGGCCATGCTCAAGTACTTCATCACCAAGGTGCATCAACGCCGTATGCTGGTCATGCCGCGCGTAATCATTTGCGTGCCGTCCGGGATAACCCAGGTGGAGAAGCGCGCGGTGAAGGAATCGGCCGAGGCCGCGGGCGCGCGCGAGGTGCATATCGTGGCCGAGCCCATGGCGGCCGCCATCGGCGCCGGACTGCCCGTGGCCGAGCCGATCAGCTCCATGATCGTGGACATCGGCGGCGGCACCACCGAGGTGGCGGTCATCTCGCTGTCCGGCATCGTGTACTGCAACAGCGTGCGCGTGGCGGGCGACAAGATCGACCAGGCCATCATGCAATACATCAAACGCGAATACAACCTCCTGATCGGCGAGCGCACGGCCGAGATCATCAAGATCATGATCGGTTCGGCCGCCCCCGACGACGTGGAGAAGACCATCGAGGTCAAGGGCCGCGATCTGGTGGACGGCATCCCCAAGATCTTTACCATCAGTTCCGAAGAGATACGCAGGGCCTGCGAGGGACCGGTGCGGACCATCATCGACGCCGTACGCGTGGCCCTGGAGCAGACCCCGCCCGAGCTGGCGGCCGACATCGTGGACCGCGGCATCGTACTCACCGGTGGCGGGGCGTTGTTCCGCAATCTGGACAAGCTCCTGCGCGAGGAGACGGCCCTGCCGGTCATCATCGCCGAGGACCCGCTTTCCACCGTGGCCCGGGGGGCCGGCAAGCTCCTGGATGATCTGGATCTCTTAAGGGATGTGACCGTAGCGAGTTGATGAAGGGCCGCACAAAGTTACCCTTATTCATCGTCACCACCATCCTGATTCTCGTCCTGATATCTTTCGGCCAGCAGCGCTATCCGGCCGCGACGCTGGGACTGATGCGGGAAGGGTATTCCTGGGTGGTGCGCATTGCCGACGCCCCGCTGGATTTCATATCCGGCCTCTGGAACAACTATATCTACCTGATCAATGCCCGCCAGGAAAACGCCGTTTTAAGGGCCAAGGTCCGCACGCTCGAAGTGGGGACCATGGCGTTCAATGAGGTGCGGGCCGAGAATACGCGCCTGCGCGCCATGCTTGGTTTCAAGAAGGCCTACCCGGATCTGCCCCTGGTGCCCGCCGAGGTCATAGGACAGGACATCTCGCTGGTCTTCAAAACCCTGGTGCTCGACAAAGGTTTAACCGAAGGATTTTTCAAGGACATGCCGGTTATTAAACCGGGAGGCCTCGTGGGCCGGGTGATCGCGATTACGCCCCATAGTGCGCAGGTGCTTCTGATCACGGACGTCAACAGCGCCGTACCGGCCGTGATCGAAAGCAGCCGTGTCAAGGGCATCGTCAAGGGCAGGGGCGACGGCAGCCTGAGCCTGGAATACGTGAAAAGCGATGAGAATGTAAAGGCGGGCGATCTGGTGGTCTCCTCGGGCCTGGGCGGAATTTTCCCCCGCGGGATCACGATCGGCTCGGTACGCTCGATCAGACGGCCGCCGCACAAGATGTTCGCCGAGATCCTGCTCAAGCCCGGAGTGGAGATCGGCCAGATCGAGGAAGTCTTCGGAATCGGAAGAGATGTGGCGTATTTACGGTAGTCTTTGCGCGCTTCTGCTGGGGGCCATACTCGTGGAGGTCACGGTGATCCCCGCTTTCTGGTCAAACCTGCGCGTCGATCTTTTCCTGGGGCTTGTCATCGGTCTGGCGGTATACGGCCCCTTCTCGCATGGTTTCATATTCGTGGCGTTGGCCACGCTGCCGCTGCAGGCCTTTACCGGGGCGCGTTTCGGTTATCTGCCGTTCGCCTACGTGATGGCCTTTTTCCTGCTTGATGTGATGAAAGGTCTCATCTTTCTGGAGAACATCGTGGTGCAGTGTCTGTTGGGTTTTTTCCTGAACCTTGTCATTGTCGAGGCCGCCACACTGTTCGTGCGCATGGATGTCCTGCGGGAAGGATGGCTGCCGCTGCTGGCCGGGGCCGGCTGTACGGCGGCCGCCACTCCGCTCATGGCCTATGCCGTCAAGCGGATCTGGGCGGGATATGAAGCATAGCATAACTCCCATCCCGATCGAGGATGAGTTCAAGCGCAAGGCCACCGGCCTGATCGTCGTACTGGGTTCCCTGCTGGCCCTGCTGGTGATCGGTCTTTTGAACATGCAGATCTTCCTGGGCGACTATTATGAGGAGCTTTCCCGCAACAACCGCATGCGTTTCATGTACATCAAGGCCCCGCGGGGCCGTATTGTCGACCGCCAGGGCGTGGTTCTGGCCGACAACCGGCCATCGTACAACATCATGGTCATCCCCGAGGATATCGCCGATGTCAGAACCATCGCCCGGCGGGTGGCGGGACTGCTCGACAAGGATGCGCGCGAGATCGAGGACAAGATCAAGGGGGCGCTCTCCCGGCCCTACGACCCGATCTATATCGCCAAGGACATGAGCTTCGAACAGCTCGCGCGTGTGGAGATGGACAGTTTCAACCTCCCCGGGATCTCGATCGATGCCGAGAGCGAGCGTGATTATCTCTTTAAGGACCTCTTGTCGCACACCTTGGGTTTTGTGGGCGAGATTTCGGCCAAGCAGCTCAAGTCCAGGGACGGCTCCGGATATATCCAGGGGGACGTGATCGGCAAGACCGGGGTGGAGGCCGTCTGCGAAGAGACCCTGCGCGGCCGGAAGGGCGACATAGCCTTCGAGGTCGACGCCCTGGGCCGCAAGATCAAGGTGCTTGAGGAACGCCCGCCCATCAAGGGCCGCGAGGTCAAGCTGACCATCGATTCCCGCCTGCAGAGCATCGCCAAGGCCGCCCTGGGCGACAAACCCGGCGCCATCGTGGCCATGGTGCCCGCCACGGGCGAGGTGCTGGCCATGGCCAGTTCGCCCAGTTTCGACCCCGGCATCTTTCTTACGCCCTTGACCCCGGCGATGTGGAAAGAGATCGTGGGCAACCCCATGCACCCCTTGGAAAATAGGGCCTTGCGCGGCCAATACGCCCCGGGATCGATCTTCAAGGTCATCGTGGGCTTGGCCGGGCTCACCGAAGGCGTGATCGGTCCGCATGACCGCGTGTTCTGCAGCGGATATTACAACCTCGGCTCACGGACGTTTCGTTGCTGGAAAAGGACCGGCCATGGATACGTGGATTTCATCCGCGGCCTGGGCGAGTCATGCGATGTGTATTTTTATACCTTGGGCCGCATGCTGGGCATCGATCTGATCGCCAGGTATGCCACGGACCTCGGTCTCGGACGGACCACCGGGATCGAGCTCAATGACGCCGCCGGCATCATGCCCTCCCAGGCCTGGAAGCGCAAGCGCTTCAAAGGCGGCGCGGGGAAATGGTATCCGGGCGAGACCATCAACACCGCCATCGGACAGGGTTACACCATGGTGACCCCGATCCAGGTGGCCAAGGCCATGAGCGCGGTGGTCAACGGCGGCAAGGTCATGGTGCCGCATGTGCTGGCCTCGACGCCGCCCAAGGTCGAAAAAGAGATCGCGGTCAGTCAGGAGACGCTCTCTGATATCAAGGCGGCCATGAAATACGTGGTGCAGGGAGACAGCGGGACCGCGCGGGTCCTGAAGGACCCCATGTTCTCCATCGGCGGCAAAACCGGCACGGCCCAGGTCGCCAGACTGCTCACCTCCAAGCTCCCGGACGAGTCCGACATTCCCTACCATTTGCGCGACCATGCCTGGTTCTTCGGTTTTTCGCCCGTCGAGACGCCTGAGATCGTGGTGGTCGCGGTGGCCGAACACGGCGGACATGGCGGCAGCGTGGCGGCCCCCATGGTGGGCGAGGTAATCAAAGGGTATTATTTCCTGAAGGGGTACAAGGGTGAGCAATTATTCTAAAATCCTGGAAAACATTGACTGGGGACTGATCGGTCTGGTACTGGCCCTGATCGCGGCCGGACTTCTGACGCTGTATTCCGCCACGCACGTGGGGCAGACCGGATTGTTCTGGAAGCAAATCGCCTGGATCGGCGTGGGATGCGGCGCGCTCCTGATGGGCTTTGCCGTCGATTATCGTTTTCTCTTGCGGCTGGCCTGGCCGCTCTATGGTCTGGTGGTGGTGCTCTTGGTGGCCGTGCTGGTTTTCGGACGCGAGATTTCGGGGGCCAAGCGCTGGCTCTCGCTGGGGCCGATGGGCATCCAACCCTCCGAACTGGCCAAGATCATGGTCATCATCTGGATCGGCTATTGGGGCTCGAAGAAAAAGGAGTTCGAAGACTACGGCTTCAGGGAACTGCTCCTGCCCATGGCGATCCTGTGCCTGCCGGTCGGCTTGATCCTGGCCGAGCCTGATCTCGGCACGGCCGGCATGGTGCTCCTGATCGCGGGCGGCATGTTTTTGATGATCGGCATCCGGCGTTCCACGTTGATCATTTCCTTTCTGATGTTCCTGGGCTTACTGCCGATCGCCTGGTTTTCGCTGAAAGACTACCAGCGATTGCGCATCCTTTCCTTCATCGATCCGACACGCGACCCGCTCGGCAGCGGATATCACGCCCTGCAATCCAAGATCGCCGTGGGCTCGGGCGGTTTTCTGGGCAAGGGCTTTCTGCACGGCACGCAGACCCAGCTCAGGTTTTTGCCCGAGCATCACACGGACTTCATCTTCTCGGTCGTGGCCGAGGAGTGGGGCTTCCTGGGGTCGTTCGTGGTAATAGCACTCTTTTTCTTCCTGATCGCCAAGATCGTGGCCGTGGGATTGAAAGCCAAGGATCGTTTCGGCGCGCTCATCTGTTTCGGGATCGCCATCTTCATCGGCCTGCACGCCTTCATCAATACCGCCATGACCATGGGGCTCTTCCCGGTGGTCGGCGTGCCCCTGCCGTTCATCAGCTACGGCGGGTCCTTCATGGCCATCAACCTGGCCTGCATCGGCGTGGTGCTCTCCGTGGCCTGGCGCAAGTACATGTTCTGATGGGCTCTCGTGTCTGATTTTCTGCGTGCACTTCGTGCTCTTCGTGGTTAAACGTTTTCTGCATGCTTTTGGGTTTTAGCCGACGCCTAACCCGAGTCCTTTGTGGTGAAAAAATGGTCTGGCAAAAAGAAGCCGGATGGTGCTAGGATACCGGCATGAAGCATGGCGTCAAGGTCGTGGACATCTGGCGTTTTGAGGGGCGCACGCATCTGGAGGTGCCGCTCTTCACCGCCGGGGTTTCGGCCGGATTTCCCTCGCCCGCGGATGACTTTGTCGATCGCTCGCTGGACTTGAACGAATATCTGATCAAGCATCCCGCGGCCACCTTCTTCGTGCGCGTGGAAGGCCATTCCATGATCGGTTCCGGGATCCATCCCGGCGATATCCTGATCGTGGATAAGGCCCTGGAGCCGTATGACGGCAGCATCGTGATCGCCGTTTTGAACGGCGAATTCACGGTCAAGCGTTTCAAGCGCGAGCACGGGCGGTGCTGTCTGATACCTGATAACCCCGCCTACGCGCCCATCGAGATCACGGGCGACATGCAGCTCGAGGTCTGGGGCGTGGTCACGTATGTGATCCATAAAGCCGGATGAAGAGACTCTTTGCCCTGGTGGACTGCAACAATTTCTACGTCTCGTGCGAGCGGGTGTTCAACCCGACCTTAGCGGGCGTTCCGGTGGCCGTCTTGTCGAACAATGACGGCTGCATCGTGGCGCGTTCGGACGAGGTCAAGACCTTAGGGATTAAGATGGGCGAGGCCTTCTTCAAATGCCGCCACATCCTTGAAAAGCACCGCGCGCGGGTGTTTTCCTCGAACTATGCCCTGTACGCCGATATGTCGCGGCGGGTCATGGAGACCCTGGCGCGCTACGATCCCTGTCTGGAGGTGTACTCCATCGACGAGGCCTTCCTGGCGCTTCAGGGCATTCAGAACCCGGCCCAGTATGCGCGGGATATCCGGGATACGGTTGGGCGCTGGACCGGGATTCCGGTTTCGATCGGGATCGGAGCGACCAAGACGCTGGCCAAGGCGGCCGCCAAGCTGGCCAAACGCCGCGGCGGGGTGTGCGACCTGAGCACGGATACGGATGCCTTGCTCGCCGAGCTGGACGTCGGCGATGTGTGGGGCATCGGCTGGCGGCATATGCACGTGCTCAAGCGCCATGGCATTGTCACGGCGCTCGATCTGAAGTCATCCCCGGACGCCTGGGTCAGGAAGCGCCTGGCCATCACGGGCCTGCGTACGGTCTGGGAGCTGCGGGGCATGGCGTGTCTGCCGGCAGACGCCGATCCGGAGTCCAAGCAGACCATCACGTGCTCGCGGCTCTTCGGCCGCAAGGTCAGAAATTTAGACGAGATCAGGCAGGCCCTGGCCACCTATGTGGCGCGCGCGGCCGAGAAGCTGCGCGGCCAGGGCGCGGCCGCGGCCTTCATCGAGGTGCACCTGCTGGAGGACGAATTCCTGGACGAGCGTTTCACGGGCTATGCCGCTTCGAAAGAACTGGCGGAAGCGAGCGCCTATACGCCGGAACTGACCCGGCAGGCCGGCCTTCTCCTGGAAAGGATTTTCAAACCGGGACGCGTTTACCGCAAGGTGGGGGTCACGTTGGCGGGCTTGACGCCGCGTTCTCGGGTCCAGTCCAACCTCTTCGAGCGCGAAGTGGACCCGGAGCGGGGAGACCGGCTCATGCGCACCGTGGACCACATCAACGCCAGCTGGGGCGCGGACACCATTATCTATGCCGGCAGTGGCGTAAAACGGCCGTGGCGCATGCGCCGCGAGCGCATGTCGCGCCGCTTCACCACCGTCTGGGACGAGCTCCCGGTCGCCAAGGCCAAATCCTGATAGCCGCTCATGCCGCTCAAGGGCTGGCGGAGCCCTGCCTTAGGGGGGCTCTAAGGGTAGGGAAAATTCCTCTTATTGTATCTTGAAGATATGCCGTAAGGATGTATAATAGGAGTGAGAGGCATTGTGGCATGCTAACAATGATTGTGCACGACAACATCTATTTCCCTGCCAATACCTTTACGGTTGTACTCGACCAAGCCAAGGAACATTTTTTCAAGGATCAGAAAGAGATCGCGGTATTCTTTCAGGTGCCGGTGGGGATGGGCGACATCGGGATCAAATGTCAGGTGCGGGGGATCAATGATCAGGACCTCCAACTTGAGGGCGTATGCCGGGTAAGGGCCTTGCAGAGGCTTGAGGAAGACATGGGGGATATCATGATCGGAGAAATGCCGGACGTGTATGAGAAGAACCTCCTGAACGAGGGGCTTATCCAAGGGGTCAAGGCCCTGGTAAAGCTTTTGTTTCCGAACGCGGCGTATCTCACCAAGGCCAAGAACCCCGGCAACTTTGCCGACATGGTGGCGGCCAACCTCGAGCTGGCGCATCAGGAGAAGATCAAGCTTCTGTACACCCCGGACTCGATCGCCCGCATCAAGCTGATCTTCGGTCATCTCAACAAGCTTAATCCCAAAGGCCAGAGCGGGATCTCCGCCAAGGCCAACAATCCTTTCGTGGAGGACATCAAGGAACTCGAAGAGCGCATCGAACGCACGCCCCTCTCCGACGAGGCGCGGGTGGTGCTGAACAAGGAGATCGCCAAGCTTAAGTACATGCACCAGTATTCGCCCGAATATTCGGTCAACCGCAGCTTTATCGAGTTCATCCTCGATATGCCCTGGAACTCTTACACCACGGATCATCTCGACATCGATAAGGCCAAGGAGATCCTGGATCACGACCACTTCGACCTCAAGGACGCCAAGGAGCGCATCTTGGAATTCCTGGCGGTCAAGAAGCTTAATCCCACCTCCAAGGGCTCGATCATCTGCTTCTGCGGCCCGCCGGGGGTCGGCAAGACCTCGCTGGGCAAGAGTATCGCCACGGCCATGGGACGCAAGTATATCCGTATGTCCTTGGGCGGCATTCGGGACGAGGCCGAGGTTAGAGGACACCGGCGCACCTATATCGGCGCCATGCCGGGCCGCATCATCAAGGAGATCCAGCGCAGCAAGACCATGAACCCGGTCTTCGTCCTGGACGAGATCGACAAACTGGGCAAGGATTTCAGAGGCGACCCCGCTTCGGCCCTGCTCGAGGTGCTCGACCCGGAACAGAACTTCTCCTTCAAGGATAATTACCTTGAAATCCCCTTCGACCTCTCGCACGTCATGTTCATCGGCACGGCCAACACGACCGAGACCATCCCGCCCACGCTCTTGGACCGCATGGAGGTCATCGAGATCCCGGGCTATACCGACGAAGAGAAGTTTAATATCGCCCGGCTGCATCTATTGCCCAAGAAGGCGCACGCGGTGGGTTTGAACCCCGAGGATCCGGTCTTCGAGGATGAAGCCATCGAGCTCCTGATCGCCCAGTATACCATGGAAGCCGGGGTGCGCGATCTGGAGCGCAAGCTGGAGTCGCTGTACCGCAAGGTGGCCAAGATCAAGGCCTCGGACAGGGAGGTGCCCGGACGGATCGACTGTGATGTGGTGCGCACCTTCCTCGGTCCGGCCACCCGCTATAAGGAACAGGCCCTGGAATGCGACAGCGTAGGCATGGCCACCGGACTGGCATGGACATCGGCGGGCGGTGAGATCCTGCTCATCGAGGCCACCTCCATGCACGGCGGCGGCAAGCTCGAGCTCACCGGCAACATGGGCACGATCATGCAGGAATCGGCCCGCATCGCGCTGGGCTTCATCAAGAGCCACGCCCCGGAACTTTACCTGGACATGATCGATTTTTCCAAACTGGACGTCCATGTGCATGTCCCGGCCGGCGCGATCTCCAAGGACGGTCCGTCCGCGGGCCTGGCCATGCTGGCCGCGTTGGTTTCCCACTTCCAATGCCGGCAGGTGCGCAACGATACCGCCATTACCGGCGAGGTCACCCTGACCGGCCGGGCCCTGCCCGTGGGCGGCATCAAAGAGAAGATCCTGGCCGCGGAACGCGCCAAGCTGGCCCGGGTCATCGTGCCCTTGAAGAATGAACCGGATGTCTTGAAGCTGGCCCAGGACACACCCATTCAGGTTGAGATCCTGTATGTCAAGAGCTTCCTGGACGTCCTGCCCATGATATTCAGGGACTATCAGAACCGGATTCCTCTCTCGACGCCTTAAGCGCCGGATTTACCGCCGTTTGGGGGCGGCGGCAGAGACCCCCTATATGCGCAAGGATGGTGAACCATGAAGGCCTGGCTGGTTATATTCGTCTGCTGCGGGATTTTGCTGCTCAATCAAGACCTCTGCGCCCTTGGCGAGGTGCCTCAGAACGAGATCGTCAAGATCGGAGAAGATCTTTTTGTAGCGCCGGACGAAGAGGTTATGAATGCCCTGGTGATCGGTGGGGATGCGTATGTTCAGGGCGCGGTCAGGCAAGATGTGGTGGCGCTGGGCGGATCCATATTCCTGGGACCGCGCTCGCGGGTGGATGGGGATGTCACCGCGGTGGGAGGCAGCATTGTAAAGCAGGACGGGGCGCGGGTGGGAGGGGATCTCTCCACCGTCCAGACGCCGGACCTGGGTCCGCTCGTCAAGAGGCTCTCGCGTTCCGAGATGCCGATGATCATGCCGCACGTCCTGCATTACTCCGGGGTAATGCAATTTATTGGTCTGCTCTTTCTCGGTATTGTCTTGGCCGCGGTACTTCCCGGGACGGTCAGCCATGTTTCTTCAATCGTGGAGCACCACCTCCTGCGCGCCGTTTTCTGGGGCGTGCTTGCCCTGCTTTTGATCGTTCCGGTAGGGCTGATGCTCCTGATCTCGTTGGTGGGCATTGTCCTGATACCGCTTGAGGTCATCTTTATCATCTGCTGCGGCCTGCTGGGCTATGTGGCGGCGGCCCACCTGGTGGGCAGGAAGATCCGGCGCGCTCTGAAGCTCTCGGAAAAATCAGTCATGCTTGAAACCGTGCTGGGCCTGGTGGTGCTTTTTATCCTCAGCTGGGTGCCCTTCCTGGGATGGTTCGTTCTGGCAATACTTGTCTTTTTGGGCTTCGGCGGGGTTATGGCCGCCATGATGATGCGCCGCGGGCCTGTTTCCCGCACGGGCTAAAAAAAATGGGATGGCGTGTTGGGCATTGGAAGCGCCATCCCTTAAGAGGAGGTTACAAAGACTTGTCTTCGTTTACTACTGATATAGATGTAACGAAGCAGTGGAAGGATGCATGCTGAGCTTAAAATTGTCCCCTTGAAGACGTCCTGTCTTACCTTCGCCCCTTGAAATAGGCCCGCAACGTTGCGGGGACCGCCTTGAACCCGACCATCAACAGGTCGCGGTAACGGGCTTGGCCCATGGTGATATTTTTGAGTATCCTGGCGACCTCGGGATTTTCCCGCAAGGACAGGATGCTCATTTCAGGGAAGCGGTTGAGCGGCATGGTGATCAGGTAGGCAAAGAGCAGGTCGCGCCTGAGGGGCTTCAGCAGACGCCCATAGATCCTGGATGACGGTTCAAGAACCCCTGGGTAATCCAGGATCGCTCGGGCGGCGAGCCCGCCGCTCTGCATGGCATAGGAGATGCCCTCACCGGTCATCGGATCGACGAGACAGGCGGCGTCGCCCGTTAAGAGAATATTATCCCGGCCGTGACGTCTCAGCGTCCTGATCGTACAACCCGGCAGGGCGAAACCCTTGCAGTGGTCCGCATATTCATTCGGCAGACCGATGGCGTCCAGAAAGTCATGGAAGTGGGTGCGGATGGCGCGCGCATGCTCGGCATAGACCCCGATTCCGACCGAGGCGCCGCCGTGCTTCGGAAATACCCATCCGTATCCCGAGGGCAGGTAGCCGTAGAAAAATACCGGGACATCGGGATGCCTGCGGACGGCCTCGTAACGGTCCGGAATGGTGCACTCCAGGGCATAGCCGCCGTGACGGCGGGGGTAGCCCAGTTTACGGGCCACCACGCTGTTGGCGCCGTCGGCGCCGATGAGATGCCTGGTCTGATACGTCGCGCGCCCGGTCTGCACCTCAATGATCTCGCCCGGGGTAATCTTCGCAACGGACTCGCCTTCATGGACCAAGGCGCCTGCCGCCGCGGCGCGTTTGAGGAGCAGATGATCGAAGCGCGGCCGGTCCACGATCAGGCCGCGCGTGTCCTGTGTCGACATGTGAAGGGCCTGACCGGAGCGTGCATAGATAGCGGCGCCGCGCACCTCGCATTCCACGGCTGCGCTTATGTCGCAGTCCAGCAGGGCGACCGCCCTGGGTGAAAGCGCCCCGGCGCAGAGCTTGGGGCGCGGCATGACTCGTTTCTCCAGGCCCAGAACCTTGAGTCCCGCCCGGGCCAGGTGGTAACACGCCGTTGACCCCGCGGGTCCCATGCCCGCCACGATTACATCATATACTTCCGTCATGATATGTTCACTCCAGGAAGATCCGCCAGCCCGCCAGCAGCGCCCCTGGTTTGAGTTCATAGGCGGCCGAGGCCTCGGCCACGGGGGTGAAGCCGCACGCGGCGCAGTTGATCTTGCCGCGGCCGCGCACATAGCAGCCGGTGCTGATACGCCCGTCCGGCTCGACATTGGCTAAGAGCCAGTCATGACAGCGCCAGGTATTGTCCCGCATGGCTTCAAGCCGCCCCCGTGAGTTGAGAATCGGGTACCCGGCCTTTTTGAGCCTGACCAGCGTGGCGATGGCCTCGGCGCGTTCAGGGCGCTCAAGCGCCAGGGCGGCCTCGCCCTGGCCGTAAGGGTAGAAGAACTGGACCGTAACGCCTTTAACCTGGGGTATGGTCGTGAGTTGAGCGATGGCCAGTGGAAAATCGCGCCAGTTCTCGCGGTTCAGGGTATAGTGGACATAGAGGCGCGGGTGCGTGCTGGCCCGCAGATTGGTCATGACCTGGTCATAGGTCCCGCAGCGCAGGCGGTCATGCGAGGCCTTGATCCCGTCCAGGCTCACCCACAGGACATCAGTGGCAACGTTCAGCGCTCGGGTGCCGTTGGTGGTGGCGCCCACGCACAGGAAACGCCGCCGGGCAATTGCGCACAGGTCGTCGAAGCCATGCGGTCCGTCCCGCCAGAGCAGGGGTTCCCCACCCTCAAAGATCACGATGCGGCAACCCATGCGCTTGAGCTGTTCCAGACCTTTAACGGCTTTCTCCCAGGTGATGTGGGCCCCCTGATCGGCGCGCAGGTGGAAGGGGCAGGCTGGGCAGGTCAGGTTGCAGCGGTAGGTCAGCTTGAAGCTGGCCAGAAGAGGCCTGCGATGCCTAAGCACGCGCGTCTGAACGAAGAAACGCGCCAAGCTTCCCAAGGCAGGGCTCACCATGGAGCCCTACTGCGCCCCTCGTCGCTGGTAACCGGCGATCCTCGCCAGCGCCATAACGGCCGGCTCCGGGGACGGGTAGGCCATGATGCCTTGGCGGTCCAGGGTCTTGGTGATATTGATGTCAGGGGGTGCGTCAAAGGCCATGAGGTCGATCACCGGGATGATCGGGATGGTCTTGCGCGCCAGGAGGTCGAGCAGCAACCCGAAGAGCTTTTCCTCTTCCCGGATGAGAATATTGGCCGATGATTCGATCTGGTCCACCGGGATGACCTCGGAACTCATCATGCGCCTGGCCCTGAGCGTCATATAGCCCAGGCCCATCAACAGGACGGCATCAAAGGCCCTGCTTTCCATCAGGATATTGACCGTGTCCGTGATCACGTTCACGGTCCCCGGCGCCACCAGGTCGATGGGGTTGCCGCGGCTCCAGTAGGCCGGCAGAATGGCGTCGAGCTTGGCGATGATCGTGTCCTCCAGGGGCGGTACGCATAGCCCCTGGGATTCGCAGGCGTCCGTGGCGATCACGCCCCAGCCGCCGCCCATGGTCACGATGCCGATCCGGTTACCCTTGGGTAAGGGCTGTGTCAGGAGCATGCCGGCCGCGTCGATCATCTCGTCCATGGTAGCGACCATGATGATCCCGGCCTGGCGGCACATGGCGTCAAAGACGTTCTCATCGCTGGCCATGGCGCCGGTGTGGCTGGCCGCGGCCCGTGCCCCGATGGCCGTGCGTCCGCCCTTAAGCAGGATAATGGGTTTATGGGGGGAAATGCGGCGGGCGGTTTCAAAGAAGCGCTGTCCGTCGCGCAACCCCTCGATATACAAGCAGATGACTTTGGTCTGCGGGTCGTGCTCCAACAGGGTCAGGTAATCCTCGACCTTGAGATCGGCCTCATTGCCCGAGCTGATCATGCGCGCCAGGCCCATGGAGCGCCGTAAAAAGCGGTATGCCAGGGAGGAACCCAGGTTGCCGCTCTGGGTGATGATGCTCACCTGTCCCGGTGGGATGCTCATGCCGGTCATGAGGATCTGCAGGGGGCTGGGCGCGGCGCTGAATATACCCATGGTATTCGGTCCCACCAGGCGCATGCCGCCCGCCCTGGCCAGGGACACGATCTCGCGCTCGAGCACCGCCCCTGAAGCCCCGGTCTCGGAGAAACCGGCCGTGATCACGATGCCGGCCGGGATCTTGCGCGCCACGCAGGCCCGGATGGCCTGAGGCACGAGGCTTTCCTTGACTACGATGACGGCCAGGTCGATGGGACCTTCGATCTGATCCAGTCCGGTGTAGACGGCGCGTCCGAACCAATCCCCGCCCTGCGGGTTAATGGGGTAGATCCGGCCCGCATACCCGCCGCGGATGATATGGTGCAGGATATTGAAACCCCACTTGAACACGCTGGTGGAGGCGCCGATAAAGGCGATCGAGCGCGGGGCGAAGAGCGCTTGGAAGAGCCTGTCCACGATTATTTACCGGGAAAGTCGGGTTTGCGCTTCTCCCTCTGGGCGCGTACGCCTTCGCGGGCGTCTTCGCTGCCGAAGATGGGGGAACCGATGGCGACCTCACGCTGGAAGGCCTCTGCGAAGTCCATGGCGCGGGTCTCGCGCGCGCAGCGGATGATGCCCTGGGTGGCCAGCGGCCCGTTGGAGGCGATCTTTTCCGCCAGGGTCATGGCCGTGGACATCAGCTCGCGCCTAGCCACAACGCGATTAAGGAAACCCCATTCATAGAGGGTCTGGGCGTCGTAATTGCCGGCCGTGAGCAGGATCTCGAGCGCCCGGCAGGGCGATACGATACGGGGCAGGAAGACATTGCCGCCGCCGATGGGCATGATGCCTAAGCTGGCCTCACGCATCTGGAATACGGCATCGTAGGAGGCCACGCGCAGGTCGGCGCCCATGACCATCTCGAACCCGCCCGTAAGGCAATAGCCGTGTATGGCGGCAATGATCGGTTTCTTGACGAACGAGAACTTGAGCATGGCCTCGCCCACGCCGGCCCCGAAGCCGTCGCGCAACCAGGACTCGTCCTCGTTTTCCGGCTCGCGCGCGCGGGTCAGGACCGGGATGGCGGTCTGCAGGTCCATGCCGGCGCAAAAGATATCAGGCAGGGCCGAGTACAAGACCACCACCCTGATATCATCGTCCGCATTGACGGCCTCCCAAGTCTGGTAGAGATGTCGGAGAATCCCGGGATCAAGGGCGTTTTTCTGTTCCGGGCGATTGAGGCCCACACGGGCGATATGCCCTACCTTTTCAAAGATCAGGTCCATAGTTGTCTCCTCTTAAAAACAGATAAAGAAATCTACCGGATATTCACGCCGGTTGTCAACTGCATCGCTTTACGGCCGACGCGCACATGTAACAGGTGAAAAAACGGCAAATTTGTGGTAAAGATTCACCAGGGAGAATCCGAAACAAAAGGCATGCTATTCACGGTTCATACATTTGGAGGCCTCCATGGCGGAAGATAGTGATGTAAACAAGGCGCGTCCGGTCGGTGACATACTCGAGCAAACCGATGCCTTGAAAAAGCATATCGAGAAAACGGGTTATCCCCCCATGGAAGAAGTGGAACAGTTCATGGATACCCTTAAAGAGGCGATCTACAGCCTTTCGGCCGGGAACCTGGAAAAGGCGGCTGAAAGCATGCAGCGTCTCTCAACCTTCGGCAGCTCGGGTCTGTTCAGGGGGGTGGGCGAGATCACTCGTGATCTCCATGAATCCATCAAGGACATCCAAAATTTCTTAGAACCGATCCTGAAGCGTATCAATGAGGACGAGATCGAAGGCCTTTCAACCAAGCTTGCGCATGTGTCCGAACTGGTGCGCGACACCTCCGAGCAGACCCTTGACCTGCTCTTTGCCCGGCAGGAAGTCTCCATGAGCGATGTAGCCGTCTATGAGGAGATCGTGAAGCTGATCGCCCAGGATGATAAAAAGGGCGCCATCGGCAAACTGGCGGCCCTCAAGGTCCATAACGACGAACTGGTCAACGAGCTTACCAAGATCAGTGAACTGCAGATCCATGCCGACCTTGTGGATCAGCTCATCAAGAAGGTCAGCAAGGTCGTGGATGAGCTGGAGCTGCGGCTGATCGATCTTATCAAACATTTCAGCCCCATGCTCCAGGAGCAGCCTAAGGAAAAAGTGCCGGAAGGTCAGGTGCTGCATGGCCCGGTGGTCCCGGGTCAGACCAAGAAAGCCGCCACTTCCCAGGATGCCGTGGACGACCTGCTCAAATCGTTGGGCATGTAAAACCCGTTCTGAACGCCAGCCATGCGGCCGACCTTTCTGACCCGCTTGGTGAACGGAGAGCTCTTCGATCCCATCGTTTATATCCGGATCCTCAACCAGCGCCAGGCGCTCATGCTGGACTGCGGCCGCTTCTTCGATCTCTCCAACCACGAGCTCATGCTGGTCGAGCATCTGTTCATTTCGCATGCGCATATGGATCATTTCATGGGCTTTGACCAGGTCCTGCGCGTCATCCTACACCGGGAAAACCCCTTGAACGTGTACGGACCGCCGGGCATCCGTCGGCATGTATTGGCCAAGCTTGAGGCCTACACCTGGAACCTGACCCGTGAATACGCCCTGGAGGTCCGCATCCACGAGGTCGCGCCGGACCTAATCACCTTAACCGTAGCGCGAGCCGGCGACGGCTTCGCGCCCTTAGCGTCGGTCACGCGGGCGCGGTCAGGGACCGAGCTCGCCCAGACCCTCTGGTATACGGTCGAGGCGATTGAGTTGGATCATAACACGCCGTGCCTCGGTTTCGTGGTCAAAGAGGCCTTCCATATCAATATCCGCGGCGAGATGTTGACCCGGCTTGGATACGTGAGCGGACCCTGGCTGGGCATGTTGAAGACCGCCATCCATACCGGCAAGCCCATGGATGTAGAGGTGCGGACCAGACACGGCATACGCCTCATCCCCAGCGAGGAGCTTGCCCAAGAGTTGGTGATCATCTCTCCCGGACAGAAGATCACCTATCTGACCGATATCCGGCATTCCCCGGCCAATCTTGAGCGTATACTCCCCCTGGCCAGAAATACCGATATCCTTTTCATCGAGGCCTTCTATCTGGACGAGAGGCGCGATCAGGCCTATCAGAAAGGACACCTCACGGCGCGTCAGGCCGGTGAAATCGCGCGGGACCTGGATGCCAAACGCGTCGTGCCCATGCATATCTCGCCCCGCTATCACGACCGCCGGGAGGTTGTCGTAGCCGAGCTCAATCAGTTGATCTCCGCCCTTAAATGAGTTATGAAACGATCATCCACATCAGTTATGGGTAACCACCTGATGTTTGCGGGAGCTGGACAGGCGAAAGAGCTTCTTCCGATCGATCGGGCTGATGCGGCGTAAAGGGGGGGTATTGTGACAAACGTCAACGGCGCGTTGCGCTCCAACAGGGTTCTTCTGTGCTGTATCGGTCTCGGTATGGCGCTCACACTCTGGCCGAAACCGGTATTTTCGGCATCCATCACCATCATTCATACCAATGACATACATTCCCACCTGCAAGGCCTGGGACCCGAGATCGATTATCACCCGCTCATCAAGGGCATTGATACCACCAAGGGAGGCATGGCGCGTATCGCCGGCATCATCAGAAACACCAGGCGCAGCCGTCCCAATGATGTGCTGGTGCTCGACTCCGGCGATTTTACGATGGGGACCCTGTTCCACACGCTGGCGCGCGAAGAAGCCTATGAGCTGAGAATCATGAAGGCCAGCGGGTACGACGCGGTAGGCCTGGGCAGCCATGACTTCGACCTCAAGCCCGACGGTCTGGCGCATATGCTGCGGGCCGGGGCGGAGAATGGCATGCCCGCGGTCGTCTGCTCCAATCTTAAGTTCACGGATGGCGACAAGGGCGACGCCTCCTTGAAGAAGGTCGTGGCCGACGGCCTTATCAAACCCTATATCGTGCTGCAAAAATCGGGGATCAAGGTCGGTATTTTCGCTCTGATAGGCAGGCATGCCGCCGAAGACGCCCCCTTCGCCCGGCCGGTGAAATTCAGCGATCCGTTCAAAACCGCCCAGGCCATGGTGAACACGCTCAGAAATGATGAGAAAGTCGACCTGGTGATCTGCCTTTCGCACGGCGGGTTGAACCTCAACGATCCTCAACAGATCAAGGGCGATGACGTGGAGCTGGCTCAGCGGGTTACCGGCATCGACGTGATCATCGGCGGCCATACCCACACGCTGATCCCCAAGCCACTGAACGTGCGCGGCACGCTGATCGTCCAGGCCGGGGCCTATGGTACCCACGTGGGGGTTATGGATCTGGACGTCACGGCGGGACACACGGCGACCCTGGAGCGTTATACCATGGCCACCGTGAATGCCGACATTGAGGGCGACGCCGCGGTCCAGATCATGGTGGATCAGGCCATCGACCAGGTGAACAAGCTGGTCCTGGCCGAGAAAGGCCTGAACTATTACAAGGTGCTGGCAAAGTCGAGGTTCGACCTGACGCTGGGAGCGCCGGATTCCAATCTGGGCAATATCGTCACCGACGCCGTCCGCTGGTCGATCGACCGGGCCGAACGCGAGAAGAACGGCCGTCGGACCGACGTGGCCTTTGAATCGCTGGGCGTTATCCGGGACGATATCCTGAAAGGTATGAGCGGCAACCTTACGGTCGCCGATTGTTTCCGGGCCGTACCGTTGGGGATCGGCATGCGGGATGAAGACCCCGGGTATCCGCTGGTGAGCTTCTATCTGACCGGCCTGGAGATCAAGAAGACGCTCGAGGTGCTCGCCTCGGTGGCGCCCATTAAGGGCAGCGATTACTCTATCCAGGTTTCGGGCCTCAAATTCCGGTATAACCCCCACCGGGTGGTCTTCGACCGCGTGATGGACATCCGGATCGGCGATGACGAGCGTGGGTATAAGGATCTGGACACCAACCCGTCCAACAGGACCCTTTACAAGATCGGGGCCAATATCTATACCACCAGTTTCTTAAGGCTGATCGGCAGCTATACCTACCGTATCCTGGACATAACGCCCAAGGATTCAAGAGGCAAGCCCATCGCCGACCTGCGCGAGGTGATCGTGGATGCCGACAAAGTCAAACCCGGTATTCAGGAGCTCAAACAATGGGAAGGCTTTCTGGCCTATATCGCCAGCTTCAAGGATACCGACGGCGACGGCCAGGGTGACGTGCCCATCATCTATAAGTATCCGCAGGGTCGTGCCGTCGAGCTCTCGAGTTGGAACCCGGCGCTGCTTTTCAAGAACGCCGCCAAACCCACCTGGATTTTCACCGGCGTGGGGGCTTTCGTCCTGGCCGGTGTCTTGATCCTGGCGCTGTAAGGTATGGTCCTGATCGTCTCCGGCGGCGATCCTCCGCCCACAAGGCTCTTGAGGCAGCGCGCCGCCGCGGCCGAGCTGATCATCGCGGCCGACCGGGGGGCTTGGTATTGCTGGAAATCCGGAATTCGCCCTTCGCTGCTGGTCGGCGACATGGATTCGCTGTCGAGCGCGGTGCTGGATGATTTCACCTCCCTGGGGGTCGAAATTCTGTGGTTGGAACGCGACAAGGACGCCACCGACACCCAGGTGGCTCTGGAAGAGGCTGTCCGGCGGGGCGCTAAATCGATAGAGATTCTCTCAGGTATCGGCACGCGTTTCGATCACAGCCTGGCCAATGTTCAGCTCCTTGTCCTGGCTCAGAGTATGGGCATCGAGGCATGTATCCTTACCCGCCATCAGAGGATCTTTCTTGTTCAAGATTCGTATGAGTTACATGCCGCGCAAGGATGCACTATATCGTTCCTACCCCTGGAAGCCGAAGTTCGGGGCATCACGTTGACCGGTTTCGCCTTCGGTCTGACGGATGCCCGCATGGAACTCGGCCGGCCATATGGGGTGAGCAATGTGGTCAGGGAATCTCCAGCGCGGATTCGCGTGCGGCAGGGCCGGCTCCTGGTGGTGTTGACCGCCAGGGGCGCGTGTGAATGAGAAGGACGCCTGCTGCAAGCTTCGGAAGCCTGCCGGGGCCAGGCTGTGTGACGGGGTTTGGAACGGGCGGAGGCCTCCGGGTTTTTTAGTGACAGAGGTAGGCTTTGGTGTTATCAGAGAGTCGTTAAATCGCTTAAAAATTGCGTGAAAGGAGAGGGATGTGAGAAGACTCGTGGTATTGGCGATAATGCTTGCAGTGGCCGTAAGCGGTTGTTCGAAAGAGAAGGGGAGCACGGTGGAGAAGAAGGCCATCAGCGACCCTCACATCGTGGCGCAGATCGGTGATGCCAAGATCATGGACAAGGACATCGACGCCATCCTTTCTCAGATTCCCGAGCCCTACCGGGCGAGGTACTCCACCCCCGAGGCCAAGCGTGAGATCGTCGATCGCATGGTCGAGGTGCGCATGATGGCCATGGAGGCCAGGAAACGCAAAATCGACGAACGGCCCGAGACCAAACTGAAACTCGAGTATATCGTGGACCAGATCCTGGCCAAGGACCTCGAGGATTCCACCGTCGACGCCATCCAGATCGGCGATGCCGATATCACCAAGTATTATAATGATAATAAGGAAAAGTTCTCCGTCGGGCCGCGCGTCAAGGTGCGCCATATCCTAGTGGAGAAAGAAGATGAAGCCAAGGCCATTCTGGCCCAGCTCAAGAAGGGCGCCGACTTCGCGGCGCTGGCCAAGGCCAAGTCGAAGTGTCCTTCCGCGGCGCGTGGCGGCGAGTTGGGTTGGATAACCAAAGGGCGTATGGACCCGGAGTTCGAGAAGGCGGCCTTTGCTCTTAAGAAGGGTGAAATGAGCGGCGTGGTCAAGAGCTCCTTCGGCTACCACATCATCCTGTGCGAGGATAAGGAAGAAGCCAAAGAGAAACCCATGGACGAGATCAAACCCATGGTCGAACGCCAGATCAAGCGCGAACGGCGTGAAGAGGCCGTGAACAAGCTCAAGGAAGAGGTCAAGAAGGCCTTCCCCGTCACGATCAATGAAGAGTACTTCAAGAAGGCCCAGGCCGAAGCCAAGGCCGAGGCGCAAAAGGCTGAGCCCCAAGGCGTGAAACCGGGCGCCCCAGAAGGTGGACCGGCACCACAGGCTGCATCGCCGGCCGGAGTAAAGCCCGAACCGCAGGAAAAGCCGGAGCTCATGAAGGGTAGATAGGGAGGCGTTTTTGGCGCTCTATACCTGGACGGGGTATACCGAAAGCGGCAAGAAAGACGGCGGCATGATCGATGCCGCCACGTTGCGTGAGGCCAAGCTCAAGCTCAGGCAGCAGGGTCGTTTCGTGAGCGAGATCGCGGAAGAGGCCGCCGCCGGAGTCACTCCCCGAAGCGGTACGATCCATATCAAGGATCTCTTTGGACGCGTCAGTCATGAGGATGTCGCGGTCATGACGCGGCAGCTCTCAACCTTGGTCGGGGCCTCCATCCCGTTGGTGGAAGCCCTGACCGCCCTATACGAGCAGACCGAAAACCCCACACTCAAGAAGGCCCTGGCACAGGTCAAGGATGCGGTGAACGAGGGTGCCTCCTTCGCCGACGCCTTGAGCAAGCACAAGAATATCTTTCCCGACCTGTATGTCAACATGGTCAGTTCCGGTGAGGCCAGCGGCGCCCTGGACGTGGTGCTCCTGCGCCTGGCCGAGTTTCAGGAAAGCCAGCGGCGCTTGCGCGCCAAGGTCGGATCGGCCATGATCTACCCGGCCTTGCTGCTGCTCTTTGCGGTGGGGGTGGTGTTTTACCTCCTGACCGCGGTGGTGCCCAAGGTGGTCGGCATGTTCGAGAGCATGCACCAGGTCCTGCCGCTGCCCACGCGCATATTGATCGCGGTCAGCGGTTTTTTAGGGCATACGTGGTGGATCATTCTCATCGCCGTGGGAGTCGGGAGCTTCTTAGTTGCGCGCTGGAAGGCCACCGAGCGCGGATCTTGGCGATTCGACCGTATGCGCATGGGTTTTCCTCTCTATGGCCGGGTGTATCTCAAGCTCTGCGTGGCCAGGTTCGCCCGCACGCTGGGGACGCTCTTATCATCGGGCGTGCCCATTATCGAGTCCATGCGCATCGTCAAGACCGTGGTGCAGAACCGGGTGATGGAGAACGCTTTGAATGACGCCATCAGCGATGTCATCGAGGGTTCGGGCGTGGCCGCCACCCTGAAGAAGTCAGGCATATTTCCGCCCATCATCGTGCATATGATCGATGTCGGCGAGCGCAGCGGCACCCTGGAGGAGATGCTCATGAAGGCCGCCGATGCCTATGAAGAAGATGTCGAAACCGCCGTGGCCTCGCTGACTTCGGTGCTCGAGCCCATCATGATCCTGATCATGGGGGCCTCGGTCGGGTTCATTATCATGGCCATCCTCTTCCCCATGTTGGAGATGAGCCAGGTCATTCGTTAAGATGGAGGCATATATGGACAATAAAGGCTTTACGCTCATGGAACTCCTGGTCGTGGTTATCATTCTGGGCATCCTGGCCACCTATGTCGGCGTGAAACTGGTGCGCGAACCGGAGCGGGCGCGCATCAACCAGACCAAGATCCAGATCCAGGCCCTGGAGCAGGCCTTGAAGATGTACCAGATGGACAACGGCGAATACCCTTCCACCGAACAAGGCTTGAAGGCCCTGGTGGAAAAACCCAGCACGGGCAGCATCCCCCGCAGTTGGAAAGAGGGCGGCTATTTGGAGAAGAACAAGGTGCCCAAGGATGCCTGGGGCAACGAATATGTCTACATGAACCCCGGACTGCATAATCCGAACGGCGTGGACGTATTTTCCTACGGACCCGACGGCCAGCCGGGCGGCGACGGCGACAACGCGGACATCGGGAACTGGGAAAGTGAGGCTCAGTAAAGGCTTTACCCTCATAGAGTTGGTAATCGTCGTCACGATTATCGCCATCACGGTGGGTTATGCCGCGCCAAGGCTGTTCACGGGCTTTACGACCAGCGGCCTGGACCAGGCCACGCGCGATCTGTCCACCATCGTACAGTATACCCAGTCGCAGGCCGTGAAGAGGCACAAGCCCTACTATGTGCGTTTCGATTTCGACGAAGAACTGGTGGGGATGTACGCCAGAAGCGAGGGATCAGGCCTTGAGCCGGAACTGGAAAAAAAGGTCAAGCTGCCGGAAGGCGTGAGCCTTCAGGGGGTCAAGAGTCCGTATCAGCCCAAGAAGGAGCAGGGACGGATCGATATCGCGGTGACCTCCGAGGGCATCGTGGAGCCGGCCGTGATCTACCTGGAAGGCGCTCAGAACAAGGTCTACACCCTGGAGATCAAACCCTTCTCAGGCAAGTTCCGCATCTACGACCACTATGTGGAGAAGACCTATGCCGGATAGCTCGCGCGGCTTTACCCTGATCGAGGTGCTGGTGGCCATGATCGTGCTGTCGATCCCCTTTGTGACGCTCTTGGTGCATGAGAACCGCGGCATCGATTACGCCATGCGCTCCAAGTTCTATACCACCTCGACCCTCCTGGCCGAGCGACGCGTGGCCGAGGTCAAGACCGCCACCACCCCCATGGGTATGGGCGAGGACAAGGGGGATTTCGGGGTCGATTACCCCGGTTACACCTATCGGGAAAATCTGGAGACCACACCCTTGACCGGCTATTACAAATATACCTTGCGCATCTTCTGGGGCGGAGAAAAGAGTGTTTTCGAAAACAAGTTCATCACCTTTATCGCGGCCAAGTGAGCACGGCTTTACCCTGATCGAGGTCGTGCTGGCCGTGTTTATCGCCGTCATCGTGGTGGCGTCCGTGAATGCCAGCTTTTACCGCTCCCAGCAGGTTATGCGCACCGTGCAGCAACAGAGCGAGGTCTACCAGATGGGCCGCATGGCCCTGGACCGTATGGTGAAGGATCTCACCTGCGCCTATGTGCCCCAATTAGCAGAAACCGCCACCACGGGCGGGGTGGAACCGGGAGAAGTGGACGTGCTCGACCAATACCGCTTCATCGGCAAACATGAGCTGAATGGCACCACGGACCTGGACAGTATCGATCTGACCACCACCAGCGATCTGGGCTTTGGCGACTACCGCGGTCTGGTGACCGAGGTGGACTACTACCTCAAGGAGGTCGAGGCGGGCAAGGGCGTGTATTATCTCATGCGCCGCGAAGACGCACTGCCGCATACCGGCGAAACCACGGTCGGCACGGAAATGGAAATGGCCGAGGATGTCACCTCCATGAATATCATATTTATCGACCAGGTCGGCATCGAATCCGAAGAGTGGAATCTAAACACACGGGGCAGTCTGCCGTCCCAGGTCAGGATCACGCTGACCTTCAAGCGTGGCGAAACCACCTATCCCTTCACCGGGGTAGCGCAATTGCCGCTGGCCTGGATCAATGTCCAGAGAACCGGAGGTTAGCGCCGTGACCAAGGTCCTGAAGGACAGAAAGGGTTTGGTCTTGCTGCTGGTCTTGAGCGCCGTGGCGCTCTTCATGGCCCTGGTGGTGCCTTTTACCGCCGATCAGTTCACGGATCTGGAGCTGGCCAATAACTTCAAGGATTCGCTCCAGTGCCAGTACCTCGGCGACGCCGGGGTCGAGGCGGCCGTTTCCATCCTGGCCCAGGACAACCGCGCCTACGATGCCGATGACGAAGACTGGGCCAAGTTCTCCGAGGCCCTGCTCATGTCGTCGAGCTATCTCGACGGCATGCGGATAACGGGTGAGATCAGCGACGAATGCGCCAAGCTCAACCTCAATGCCCTTGTGAGACAACAGGGCGGCCAATGGGTGCCTGACCAGTTCAGAATCGAACAGTTCAAAAAGCTCTTCACGGTGCTGGGAATCGAGATCAGTGAGACCGATCTCAATGACCTGTGCGACGCCCTGGTGGACTGGCTGGACGGCGATGACGAAATCAGCGGTACGGGCGGGGCGGAGAGCGAGTACTACCAGTCCCTGGAGCAACCCTATCAGGCCAAGAATCGGCCCATGGACACCCCGGAGGAGATCCTGCTGGTCAAGGGTATGCGGGACAATAAGCAGTGGTTCTACGGCACCTTTGAAGAGGACGGTTCCGTGAAGGACAAGGGCCTGCGTGACTATATCACCTGCGGGCCCATCGACCAGAGGGTGAACCTCAACACCGCCTCGCTCGAGGTCCTTGAAAGCCTCTCTAAGGATATCGATGAATCCATGGCCGAAAGTTTCATCGCCTGTCGGCCGATTAAGACTATGAACGCTATGGAAACGTGCAAGGCCGGTCTGAATACGATTGCGGATTATACGAAGCTTCAAGACATGGTCGATATAAAGAGCTCGCGTTTTTGCGTGACCGTGGCGGGCAGCATGCCGTCGGGTGCGGTTTTGAATGTGCGTGCCATCCTGGACGTTAACAAGAAACCGCAAATAGTGTATTACCGGATGTATTGAGCGTAAGGGGCGCATATGGCGAAATACAACCTGGGACTTTACTGGGATGACCTGGATATCCAGGCTTGTCTCGTCCGCGGCGCCGTGGGTGAGGCGGTCATCGAAAAGATCGTGCGTCGGCATCGGCCGCAGGAGGCGGGCAAGCCCAAGCTCCCCGTGGCCGAAGACTTGAAGACCGTCATGGATGAGTTGGGCATCCAGGCCGAGGCCGGCATCACCGCGCTCAATGAGCACGAGGTCATGTACCGGCAGATCAAACGGCCGTTTTCCGACCGGCGCAAGATCTCCCAGACTATCGTCCCCGAGGTCGAGACCCTGCTGCCCATAAGCGAAGATATCAGCGTCGATTTCGTCATGCTCGGCAAAGACCCCGCCGGACAGACCGTCCTGGAGGCGGCGGCGGTCAAGAGCACCGCGGTCCAGGCACGTATGAACGTGCTCGGCCAAATCGGGATCGAGCCCGAAATCATCGAGGCGCCATCCTCGGCCCTGGCCAACGGGGCGCGCAATTTCTTCCTGCTCGGACCGGAGCGGGGCTATGTCGTGCTGCATATCGGTTGGCTCAACAGCTCCTTATGTATCCTGCACGGCCGCGAAATCGCCCACATGGGGGCCCTACCGTTCGGATTCGAGGCCATCGCCGCGGACATCGCCCGCGAACGCGGGCTTACCACCGCCGACGTGGTGGCCCAGGCACTCTCATCAGGCGTCAAGGCCGCGGGAAATCTCGATCACGTGATCCGCGAGGTCAGTATCGCCCTGCACCGCCTGCCGGCCGAGGTCGACGGCTATGTCCTGATCCCCGCCGGCTATGCCGGATATCTCACGGACATAAGCGAATGCTTCGCCGAGACGGGGATCGCCGATGAGCTGCCGGCCCTCAAGGGTCTGGAATACGGCGGCCCCACGCGCGATGTCCTGCTGTCATTCATGGCCACTTCACTGGCGCTGCGCGGCATCGACACCGCCGATGTGCTCAACTTCCGACAGGGTGAGCAGGCCTTCACCAAGCAGATCGAGAAGTTCAAGGGCATGCTGGGGTTCTGGGGCAAGATGTTCCTGGTGCTGCTTCTCATCTGGGTGGTTGGTTTCGGCGTGGACATCTTCCTCAAGGTCCAGAACAGGAATAAGCTCGACGCGGCCATCAAAAAGGAATTCACGCGCGTCATGCCGCCGGCCACGCCCATGGTGGCGCCGGTCGAGCAAATGCAGCAGCGTTGGCAGACCCTGCAAAGGATGTTCGGTGCTTCCGGCGGCGGCGACTCGCCGCTCGACATTATCCGCGACATCAGCGCGATCATCCCCAGAGATACCGAGGCCCGGCTCGAGACCTTCACTCTGGATGAGAACGGGATCACCATTTCGGGTTCCACGGACTCGTATGACCATGTCGAGCGTATCAGGAGCGGACTGGCCGGGCTCAAGAACATCAGCGACGTCAAGATCGTTTCGGCCAACGTGAATCAGTCCGATCAGCGCGTGCTTTTCAAGATTACATGCAGGGCAGGTGCGTCATGATGGAATTCTTAAGAAACATCGATTTCAAGGCGCTGGATTTCAAGCAGGCCAGCCAGCGCGAACGGCTGGTGCTTCTGGGCGGCGCGGCCTTTGTGGCGCTGTTCATCCTGGTCGTTTTCATCATCATGCCCCTGATCGATTACCGCGCCAACCTGGCAAAGAGCACCGTAAACAAGGAACGTCAGCTCAAACAAGTCTATGAGCTCTCCGCCAAGATCACGGCCATGGAGCGCGCCAATCGCATCAGCGGCGGCCAGCGCGCGGGATTCACACTCTTCGGGTTTCTTGAAGATTTGGCCAAGAAACAGGGCATGGGGGATCGCATCGAATACATCAAGCCGGTGACCGGCGGGGCCGGGGAAAAAGAGACCGTCGAGGTGCGGATCAAAGGCCTATACGAGGACGAGTTCATCGGACTGTTTCATGGCATAGACACCTGTCCCACGCCCTTGATGGTCAGAAGGCTCAACCTGCGCCGGGTGGATAAGGACAAGAACCTCGACGTCACCTTCCAGGTGCAGGTGCATGGATAAGAAGGTATCCTACCCTCTCAGGGCCCGCGTCCTGTTTATCATCTACGCGGTATTGTGCCTGCTTATTTTCAGCTGCATGCGTTTTCCCTACCATATCGTGAAGCCCAAGGTTGAGGGCGCATTAAGCCGCGCCTTGCACGCGGATGTAGCGGTTGGTGATATTGCGGGTCATTTCCCGTTCGGATTGGTCTTGGAAGACCTGCGGGTAGACGGTGAAAGCGTGGCGCCGCGCGTGACGGTCCGTCCCGCCCTTACCAGTCTCCTGCTGGGCCGCCTGGGTCTGATGTTCGCCATTGACCAGGCCCGGGGGCGTCTCGACTGCTCCATCAAGACCTCGTTCAAACATCCCGGAGATCCGCTGGCGCTGGATTTCAAGCTCAAGGAGTTCGATATCGCCCCATTCAAAAAGCTCATCCAGGGCGGTCTTGAAATCGCGGGCACGGTTACGGGAGAGGGCTGGCTCGCCACCGAGAGCTCCAACTTCAAGGATTCCCAAGGCAACATAGAGCTGACGTGCAAGAACGGGCAGATCCCTTTAAACCTGCCGTCCCTGCCGCTGGGGGCCGTCACGTTTGCGGATTTGACCTTCAAGGCCGAGATGGACCAGGGACGGCTGGAGATCAAACAGATGCAGCTAAGCGGCAACGATGTCTCGGGCACGCTTTCCGGCAATGTGCGTCTGGGCATGAACATCATGACCTCGGAGCTTGATCTGGGCGGCAATCTGAAGCTCTCGCAGGCCTATCGGCTGATATTGGGAAATCCGCGGGGGGATGCCTTGCGTTTTCGTTTGCAGGGTACGCTGGGCCGTCCGCGGCTTTTACCGCAGTAGAATCAACAGACTATATTCTGGTCATCATCCCGACCGCTCGCGGGCTACATGCGCGAAGATGGCCCTGCAAAATTTTTCTTGTACAACCTCAGGCTAAAGGGTTAAAAAAGGATACCCGTGTTGATTACGCGCGCGGTGATGAGTACGTTTGATGGGGTGATACTATGAGTGCTTCGGATATGTTCATAAACAAATTTCCCAAGGCCATCAGCCTTACCTGGGAGGATGTCGAGAATCTCCTCTGGGATGTGTTCACGGCCTTGCGCAGCTCGGGCTACGACCCGGATGTGGTGATCGGCGTGGCCCGCGGCGGACTTATCCCGGCGCGCTTGTTGGTGGATTACCTGCAGAAGAAGTACATCTGCACTTTCCAGATGGGACATTTCAGCGGGGATGCCAGCCTGACGGAAAAACCGATCCTGATCTACCCCCTGCCCGAGGTGGATCTCACCGACAAGAAGGTTCTGGTGGTGGATGATATCAGCGATGAAGGCGGCACCATGAAGGCGGTGGTCGATTATCTGAGCGCCAAGGTTGGAGAAATCAAGACCGCGGTCCTGGTGAGCAAGGCCGAGGGCCACTACCGCGCCGATTATTGTCCCAAGTTCATGCAGGAATGGCGTTGGGTCTTTTTCCCCTGGTCGTTGCATGAAGACCTGTTGGCCTTTACCGAAAAGGTGCTCCAGCTCACGGGGGGCGCCACCCTCGAAGAGATCATCCGGATCCTTCAGGAAGGCATGCATGTGGAGATCGCCACCCCAGATATTGAAAAGGTGCTCTTCGATATGCGGTCCTCGGGCGAGATCAACGAACATGACAAGGTCTGGTCATTGATTTAGGCCTTATATGGCGCCCACGGTTTCATTCGATCTGGATGGTACGCTCAGCACACAGGCCTTTGCCGAGGCGGTGTGGGACGGGGCCCTTCCCGGCGCCCTGGCCCGCAGACGCGGCATCCCCCTGGAAGAATCCAGGCGGTTCTGCCAGGCCGCCTATGCCGCCGAGGGCGACGGTTCGATCCGTTGGTACCAACTGCCCTACTGGCTGGAAACCTTGGGCCTGTCCGACCTGGACCCCAAGGATCTCATCCGCGCCGGCAGCGCGCATATGCGTCTGTTCGAAGATGCAATTCCGACGCTGGAGCGCCTCAAGGATGCGGGCGAGAACCTGGTGATCTTTTCGAATGCCGCCAGGATCTTTCTGGATGCCGAGGTAGATCTTGCCGGATTGGACCGCTTCGTGAGCGAGAGTATCTCCGTAACGGACGACTGGGGCATGGTGAAGGCCGATCCGCGCGCCTTTGAGAAGCTCCTGGAACATAGCGGTCCCTGCGTGCATGTCGGCGACCATGTCCATTACGATTATCATGTCCCGCGCACCGTGGGCATCGAGGCCTACCATATCTGGCGCGGCAGCGGCGAACGCACGACGGGATCGATCACGAACCTGATGGATATCATGAAGATCGTCGCTCAGCACTGAGGCGTTTTTCTCCCGGCCCCTTAAGACATACCCGAGACGTCACGCAGGCGACCTCTTTTTTTGTCGCTGGCGCACAAGGCAAGTTTTGCATCCTCCTGAGAAAAAATTGCCATACCCTTCCCGCTCATATCATTTCCTCATCCAGGATCAGCCATGTTTCGCGCCGATGGCACGGCCGTTGCTCCCTCATGGGGCAGTCTATACCGGAGGTGGATATGGCAGTGCCCTTAGTACCGATGTTGAGTTTGGCTTCAGGCATCATAGGAGTGCTGAACAAGGCATTGGATAAACCCGCGGCGTCACAAGGCTTCGAGAGTCTGCTTGCCGGTATGACGGATTCCTCGCAGGACCTGAGCTCCGCATTGTTGGCCGGGCTTACGGCCAAGCTCAAAGGTCAGGATGTCGAAGGCGCGGACCTGCTGGCATCCACTCAAGCGGGCGCGATGGTGCTGCAGCTCATGGCGGTGCTCAAGCAAGCCGGCCTGGGCGCGGCCGATATTCAGGCCTTGCTGACCGGAACCGGTGTGCAGGTTTCCGATGAGGCGCTCAATAAGATCCTGGTCTCGGTGGGCCTGTCGGATACCCAGATCCAGGCCATTATGGCGGACAAAGGCCTTATGGCCGAGCTGAAAAATGAGATCGTAAAGAATATCCAGGCCGCTGTCGGGACTGATATGCCCGCCGCCGGCTTGAACATGGATCAACCCGTCAAGCAGGGCGAAGCTCCGACGGCGGCGGGAACAGCGGCAAATGCGGAGAGCGCGGAGGATAAGGCCCGGACGCCATCAGCGAATGATCATGCGGTACAGTGCTTCGGTGTACCCCAGAAGGTCGCCGCGGCTGTTCAGGAGCTGGTCAAGGCCGCCACGCGGGATGATGACACGCTTGATACCCTATTGAAGGATATGGCGCCGCTGAGTACGACCACCCCGGTCTCTGATCTGAAGACCACGTTGGCGGGCATGATTCAGCAGGCCCTCAAGCGCGCTGAAACCAAGACCCATGCCGTGAATGTCGCCGCCGTGGATGAGATCCAGGCCGAGGCCGCTCAGACGGATACCAAGCTGACGAACGCCCTGAGTACATTGCAGGATACCGTCGGGATCAAGAAAGACGTCTTGGCGAAACTGTTCCTGTCTACCGACCCGGTTCAACGCCAGGCCGCGGTGGATGAAGTCGCCGGCCAGGTCGCGGCGTACTTCAAAGCCCAGGGTGACAAAACGGTATCCCCGGAGGTCAAGCACGCCCTGGCCCTGGTCCGCCAGGCTACGAACAAGGAAGAGTGGTCCACCATCGAGAGCGGCATCAAACTCTGGCGGCCGGATCTCCAGGTACCGGAGGCAAGACTGGCGCTTGATAAAGGCGCATTCAACACCTTAGCCACAAAGCTTACGGGATCCGAAGCCTCTCCGGTCTACGAGCGCTATGTCGAACAAGCAATCGATCAGATCAAGATCCAGCTCCCTTCCCAGCTTAGGAATAGCGAGGGCACGGCTACCATGCGTCTCAACCCGCCTCTGCTGGGCAGGGTGGATATAACGATCGCCATGGAGGACGGTGGACTCCAGGCCACTATCCGGAGCGACAGCCAGATCACCAGGGACATGCTGCAGATACATATCGCGACGCTGAAGGATGCCCTGGTCGAACAGGGCATCCGGGTGAGCCAGCTCAATATCGCGGCCGGGTTGGACTATCGCCACAACCAGCATCAGGATGCCTATGCCCAGCTGCAGCAGGGCCGATCAAACGCCGATGGACAAGGTCGCGGCTCGCACCAATCTGGAGGGGGAGGGTCGGGGCGCGAAAGCGGAAATGGGTCATATGCCGAAACGCCGGCGCGGAATTATCTTTTGTCCGCAGGCGCCCTGGATCTGTTCGCATAAGGAGGAAATATGTCGGGCAGTAACGTAGACAGCATTTTAGCCAATATTTCATCATCGAGTTCGTCATCAACAACGACCTCCAGCACCGCGGCGGGCGGCACGCTGGGCAAGGACTCGTTCATGCAGCTCCTGGTCACGCAACTCCAGTATCAGGACCCCTTGAACCCCATGGACAATACCGAGTTCACGGCCCAGTTGGCCCAGTTCAGCCAGCTCGAGGCCATGGAGAATATGAACGTTACCTTGGAAGCGATGGCCGTGATCCAGTCCTCGTTGAACAATATCCAGGCACTTTCCTTCATCGGCAAGACGGTCAACGCCAACGGAAACACCGTCGAGTATGGCGGCAACGCCGTGGAACTCGGATATTCCCTGGAGGATAAGGCCACCACGGTGAGGGTGAGCATCTGGGATGAGGACGGGAAGAAGGTGCGCACGATCGAGAGCGGCGCCGCGTCAGCCGGGAACAACACCATTGCCTGGGACGGCCGGGACGATGACGGCAACACCTGCGACAGCGGGAACTATACCTACTACGTCAACGCCTATGACGTAGACGGCGATGCCGTATCGGCCACGACCTATGCCTCGGGCACGGTCACCGGCGTGCGCTATGAAAACGGGCTTACCTATCTGATCATCGGCGATAAAGAAGTCGCGATATCGGATGTGGAAAAGATATACTGATCAATAACCCAAGGAGGAAAACATGGGAATCACGAGCTCATTGTATTCAGGGATCAGCGGACTCAACACCAACAGCACGGCCATGAACGTGATCGGCGACAACATCTCCAACGTCAACACCATCGGTTTCAAGGCCAGCCGCACTACCTTCCAGGACGTGCTGTCCCAGTCGATCGCCACGGCCTCGGGCACGGACCAGATCGGCCGCGGTACGGCCATGAGCTCAATTGATACCCTGTTCCAGCAGGGTTCGTTCGAGTCCACCACGAGCGCCACGGACCTGGCCATCGGCGGCGCCGGGTATTTCATCCTCCGGCAGAACGGCACCGATACCAACTACTATTCGCGCGCCGGTCAGTTCAGCTTCAATCAGGACGGGTATTTCGTCAACCCGGCCGGCTATATCGTGCAGGGCTGGCAGCTCGATGAGAACGGCAACGATGTCGGCACCATCGGCGATATCCTGCTGACGGACTTCACCTCGCCGCCGGAGCCCACCGAGAGCGTGACCTCCATCACCAACCTCGACTCCACGGAGGAGTCCAACATCGGCAGCCTCTTCGGCGCCTGGCAGGGCATGACCAACCCGGATCAACCCATCGGCGATACGGCCTATGCCTATCAGACCTCGGTGCGCGTCTATGACGCCCTGGGCAACTCCCACGACCTGACCATCTACTTCGACAAGTGCGGCGGGTCAACGGCCAGCGAATATGACGCCGGTTTGAGCGATCTGGAGAACTCCTGGGAGTATGTTGTCACCTGCGACCCGGACACCGACATGCGCACGGCGTTTGCCGCCGCGGAATCCAAAGGCATCCTCATGCGCGGCACCATGATCTATGACCAGAGCAACGGTGCCCTGACCGGCATGTCGGCCTATGTCTATGACGGCGCCGGCGACCCTGACGATAACGCGAGCTGGACCCTGGCCACCTTCTCGGAAGACGGGTATCCGCAGTTCGACGCCGAGTTCGTGGGCGCCGGGGTCACCCAGACCATCGCCCTAGAGCAGGGCCTGCGCAACAGCGACTATACCTCCGGCAATGCCGGATGGGGCACCGGCGCCCAGACGGTGGACGACATCACGGGGGCCGATGCCGCTCATATGGCGGCGACCTTCTATGCCGAGGAGCCCCAGGCCACGATATCCACCCAGTATTCATCGGCCTCGACCACGGTCTATCAGTCCCAGGACGGCTACGGCACGGGTTTCCTCCAGAGCCTGTCGGTCGATACGGATGGTATCCTTACGGGTCAGTATTCCAACGGCCAGATCATCTACCTCAACCGCGTGGCCCTGGCCAAGTTCAACAACGAGCAGGGTCTGAACAAGGTCGGCGGCAACCTCTGGTCGTCCACGCGCGCTTCCGGTCCGGCCCTGACCGATCATCCCGGTCTGAACGGCCTCGGATCGATCTCGCCCAACTCACTGGAGCAGTCCAACGTGGACCTGGCGAGCGAGTTCGTGCGCATGATTACCACCCAGCGCGGCTTCCAGGCCAACTCGCGCATCATCACCACGGTCGATACCATGCTGCAGGAGCTTATCAACATCGTACGGTAAGGTAGTGCATAAATAAACGCATACCCCCTGAAATGAAGGCATCGGTCTTTTCAAGGGGGTATGCGTTTTTCTTTTTATAAGGTGGTCAGACATTCTGGCGTCCCTGACCGCAATAGCGTCAATATTATGGACATAACCTCTGTGCCCGGCGGCGGCGATCAACCTGTAGAATAAGGAAATATCAGTATTTAGGCTCATCCCGCGCTGTGGCATGGCCCTTGCTTTGCTTTAGCTAACTTGCTGAGCAGGGGTAGGTATGGATATAGCTACACTGATAGGAATAGTGGTTGCATTCGGCATGATCCTCTACGGGATCATGATCGGCAGCCCGCTCAAACTGTTCTGGGATACCCCCAGCGCCTTCATCGTCTTCGGCGGCACGATCGGGGTCATCCTGATCAGTTATCCCTTACGGGACGTGTTCGGCCTGTTCGGGGTGGTGCGTAACGCCTTTTTCCCGCACCGGTATGAACCGCAGCACCTGATCCCCACCTTTGTCGAGTTCGCCACCAAGGCGCGGCGTGAAGGCATCCTGGCCCTCGAAGCAGCGGCCGCCGATCTGAATGACCCCTTCTTCCGGCAAGGTCTGGAGCTGGTTATCGACGGCCTGGAGCCACAGTCCATCCGGGATATCCTGGAAAGCGAGATCGAGCATATCGAACAGCGTCATCGACGCGGCACGGATGTCTTATCTTCCATTGGTCAATTCGCGCCGGCCATCGGCATGATCGGCACCTTGGTCGGTCTGGTGCAGATGCTCCAGTCCATGAGCGATCCCTCCTCCATCGGGCCGGCCATGGCCGTGGCGTTGATGACGACCTTTTACGGCGCCTTTATCGCCAACCTGCTGGCCTTGCCCATGGCCGGCAAGCTGACGGCCCGGTCGGTGGAAGAAACCCTGCTTAAGGGCATGATCATCGAGGGCATCATGTCCATATCGGCCGGCGACAACCCGCGGGTGGTGGAACGCAAGCTGCACGCCTACCTTTCGCCCGAGATGCGCGAAGGCGCTTCAAGTAAGGATACGGAATAGCATGCGCAAGAAGGTTGTCTATGTTCATCCCAAGCGGAATGCCAACGTCACCATGCAGTACACCATGAATCTGCTGCTGCTGACCTTCTTTGTGGCGCTCATATCCTTTTCCAATGCCGACAAGCAGAAGCAGAACATGGGATTCGCCTCGCTGATGGGCGGCTTCGGCATCCTGCCCGGCGGCAAGAGTCCCTTCCAGAATGAGATCGGTCGCGATGTGGCCCCGGATGTCGCGCCCATTATGCCCACGCAATTGGATGTGGGCAAACTGCGCATGCTGATGGCCCGCAGCGGTCCCTTAGACGGCACCGGGGTGACAAAGAACGCGCAGGGGATCACCATCACACTGCGTGGCGACGTACTCTTCGAAGGCCGCACCGACCGGTTTAATCCCGCCGGCTTGCGCCATCTGGAGAATATATCCGGAATCATCAAGGATCTGGACAACCGTATCATCTTAAGCGCCTATACGGATTCGCGGCCGATCGAAGACGCGCCCTACTATTCGAACTGGGCCTATTCCTCGGCCAGAGCCTTGGCCGTCATGCAATACCTGGCGAGCAAAGGCGTACGGTACCAGCGCATGAGCATCTATGGAATGGGTTCCCAGAACCCCATTACCTCCAATGACAACGAGGCCGGCCGGCACTTGAACGATCGCATCGAGATCACGTTGGCCGGCAGCTTAAGCGGCACGGCGCAAAAGGAGCTTACGGTCTTAACGCCTAAGACCCAGCCCACGGTCAAGGCCTTCAAATACAAGGGCTTCGAGTTTAAGTTCGAGGAGCAGTGATGGCCGCCCGCGACAAGTCGATCAAATACGTGCATCTGCCCCGGCGTGACGGCTGGATGCTCACCCTGACGGACCTCAGTTACATGCTGATGACCTTCTTTGTGTTGCTCTTATCCATGTCGTCGATGGATGACAAGGCCTTCAAGGAGGCCTTCGGGTTCTTGAACCAGGGGTTCGGGGTTCTGGAATTTCCCGGCAGCCAGAATCTGCGTTCGCTGCCCTCGGAAGTGAACACCAATATGCTCAAAACCGTTGACCTGGCGACCTTGACCAAGGCCTTAAACGCCAGCGTCGCGCCCCAGTACGCTATTGACCCCCAGACGGGAGCCAATGACTATTACGATATCCGGCAGACCCCCCGCGGCATTGCCATCGCGCTCAATTCCGACCTGTTCTTCGATTCGGGATCGGCCCGTTTGAAGCCCGGGATGGAATCGGTTCTGGCCGCAATCGCCAAGGTGCTCAAGCACAGCGGATACAAGATCTCGGTGGAGGGTCACACGGATAGTACCGGCGATAGACAGGCGAATGTGATGCTCTCACTGGCACGCGCGCAGGGGGTGCTCGACGCCTTTGTCTATGCCGCGGACATGAGCCCGCGGCGCTTCTCTCTGGCCGGATATGGACCTTTCCTGCCCCGCATGCCCGACGATACGCTCGCCGGGCGCGCCAAAAATCGGCGGGTAGAGGTCGTGCTGCTCAAAGATCGTCTCTAAGATAAGAGAAATAGGAGGATATATGGCACGCGAACGCGAAGAAGAGAAAGAAAAGCAAGAACCTCAGGCTGAACAGAAAAAGAAGCGCTCGCCCAAGCTGTTCATCATCATCGGCGTGGTCGTGGTACTGCTCTTGGGCGGTGCCGGAACAGCCTATTTTCTTTTTATGGGCAAGTCAGGACACGGCGGAAGCAAACAGGCCACGACCGAAAACTCCGAAGGTAAGAAGGGTGCCGCGGGGGCCAATAAGAATCTCGATCCCTTCATCGTCAACCTGACCGATGCACAGGGCACGCGCTACCTCAAGGCGGTCATGCAGCTGGAATTGAGCTCCGCCGAGCTTGGAGCCGAGTTGGATCAGAAGATGCCCATGATCCGTGACGACATTATCAGCCTTTTGTCGAGCAAGTCCTTTGAGGACATATCCACGGAACCAGGCAAACGCGAGTTGAAGAAGGCCATTCTCGAACGGATCAACAAGAATTTGGAGGGTGGCCAGGTCACGCGGGTATTTTTTACCGAATTCGTGGTCCAATAAGGAGTATGTATGGGACAGATCCTCAGCCAGGAAGAGGTAGACGCCCTATTAAAAGGGGTAGTCGGCGGTGAGATTGAAACCGAAACCGCCGCCCAAGCCCGGATGGATGAAGGGGAGGGCGCAAGCAAGTTCGATTTCACGGCCCAGGACAAGGTCATCCGCGGCCGGATGCCGACCCTGGACGCCATCAACGACCGCTTCGCGCGCTTCTTCCGCACGGCCATATCCAACATGCTCAGGCGCATGGTGGACGTGACCACGGTATCGCTCGATACCTTGAAGTTCGGAAACTTCATGCGTTCGCTGCCGGTGCCGTCCAGCATCCATGTCGTCCATATCGAACCATTGCGCGGTAACGCCTTGGTGGTGTTGGAGACCAAACTGGTCTTCGCCCTGGTGGATAGCTTTTTCGGCGGACGCGGCAAGGGCGGGATGAAGATCGAAGGTCGTGAGTTCACGGCTATCGAACAGAAAATGCTGCAAAAGGTGGTCGGCGGGGTCATTCGCGAATGGAGCAACGCCTGGCAGCCTGTCTACGAACTGGACTTCTCCTACCTGCGTTCGGAGATGAATCCTCAATTCGCCGGAATCATCCCCAACGAGGATGTCCTCATCGTGGTGCAGTTCGAGGTCGAGATGGAAGAGGTGACCGGGAATCTGATGTTGTGCGTTCCCTACATGCTGATTGAGCCGATCAGGGACCGCCTGTACGCGAGCTTCCACTCCGAAGAAAAGGTGAGCGTGGACACGAACTGGCTCAACCGGTTCAAGCAGGAACTCATGACCGTGCCGGTGGAGATCTCCGTGGAACTCGGAACGGCCAGCATCACCGGGCGCGACCTGTCGTCCTTGAAGAGCGGCGACGTGATCGTTTTGGAAAAGGATGTGGGTGATGCGCTGCTCGTGACCGTACAGGGTCTGCCCAAGTATTTTGCCCAGCCGGGCAGGGTAAAGGACAACATGGCGGTGGAAATCAGACGCGTCGTAGAGCGAGAAGTATATTAGGGAGGGGCGTATGGGTGATCAGGAAAAGCTTTTAGAGGAACTGGGAATAACGGAAGGCGCGAACGAGGCCGATGCCTTGACGAGTGGGAACGCCCCGGAAGGAACCAAGGGTTCGACGAACGATCAGGATCTTCTGGCCGAAGAGTGGGCCAAGGCCTTGGAGGCCGAGGAAACCGGGGGCGGCTCTTCGTTAGCCGAACCCAAGTTCGAGGAACTCAAGAAAGGTGGGGCCGCGGCGCCGGCCAGGGAACTCGATTTTATCCTGGACATCCCCCTGGAGGTGACGGTCGAAATCGGCCGGGCCAAGATGCTGATCAACGACCTGTTGCAGATCGGACAAGGATCGATCATCGAGCTCAACCGCCTGGCCGGAGAACCGCTGGATATTTACGTCAACCAGAAACTGATCGCGCGCGGCGAGGTAGTCGTAGTGGGCGAAAAGTTCGGTATCCGCATCACGGACATCGTCAGCCCTCTGGAGCGTGTGAAGAGGCTCGGATGAAATACGTCTTCACCCTGATCGCTCTGCTGATCCTGTGCCCGGGGACCCTTCTGGCCGCGGGACAGCCGGCGTCGGATCTCGGAATGAAGAGCTTCGGCGTGGCGGTCCTCTTTATCGCCGTTCTGGCGGCGTTTGCCTGGGCGCTCAAGACCTACGGTCCGGCCGCCCGCATACGGAAAACCTCGGGTCTGGACATCGTGGGCCGGGTGCCTTTAGGCCCCAAGGCCGGTCTGGCACTGGTGCGCGTCGGGAAAAACCTCCTGCTCTTAGGCGTGACCCAGGATCAGGTCACCCTGGTCAAGGACCTGGGAGAGGACAGCTTTGAGAAGGCCATGGGCACACAACTGGATGACCGGCGGGGCGGGGCATGAAGAGCGGTTATATTTTCATCGCCATGCTGAGCCGGGAACGGACGCGGCACCCCTCTGACGGTTACCGGCAAGAAGCGGTTGGTACGCCGCCGGCAGGCGGTCATCAGGCGATGCTTGAGTTCATGCGCGGCATCAAGGCCGCCTTCATGATCAAGATCGTGCTCATTGGTATCGCGGCCTGCCTCGTGCCGGTGCTGCTCTCGGCCGCGGATGTCACCATCCCCAGTGTCAGTCTGGGCCTGAAAACCGTCAGTGAGCCCAAGGACGTGGTGGGCGCCCTGCAGATCCTCTTTATCCTGACGATCCTGGCCCTGGCGCCGTCCATCATGTTCATGATGACCTCCTTTACCCGCATCATCGTGGTCTTCGGCTTCCTCAGACAGGCGCTGGGCACGCAGCAGATGCCGCCCATGCAGGTATTGACGGCCCTGGCGATCTTCATGACCCTATTCATCATGGGTCCGACCTTTGATCGTATCAATGAGGAGGCGCTGAAGCCCTATCAAGCCGGGAGCATCACCTTCGATCAGGCCCTGCATACGGCCGAAGCCCCTCTACGAGATTTCATGTTCAAACAGACCCGCCAGAGCGACCTGGCCTTGTTCCTGGGTATCCTCAAACAGAAGAAACCGCTCAACCGTGATGAGGTTCCAACGCGGGCCCTGATCCCGGCCTTCATGATCAGTGAGCTCAAGACCGCCTTCCAGATCGGTTTCATCCTGTTCCTGCCGTTCCTCATTATCGATATGGTGGTGGCATCCATCCTTTTATCCATGGGCATGATGATGCTGCCGCCGGTTATGATCGCATTGCCCTTCAAGATCATGCTCTTCGTGCTGGTGGATGGGTGGGGGCTGCTGGTGGATTCCCTGATCAAAGGTTTTGGATGACACGGGGCCGGTGGGGGAGTGGAGAAGCTGCCGAGATGCTGAATAAGGCCGAGGTTACTCAATGTGCATACGACAGACGAGACCTTATTGTAATCATACACCCATAAAACTAGGGAGGATTCCATGACATCCGAGACTCTTACCACCATCATGTCCAATGCCGTGGCGCTGACATTGATCGTCAGCGCGCCGACGCTGCTGTGCGGTTTGGCGGTCGGTGTAGCCATCAGCATATTCTCGGCCGTAACACAGATCCAGGAAATGACGCTTACGTTCGTGCCCAAGATCGTGGTGGTTTTCCTGTCATTGATCTTCGCCATGCCCTGGATCATCGAGAAGCTCAGCACCTACACCATCAATCTCTTTCAGATGATACCCATGCTCACGAGATGAATGATCTCATCAACCTGGTCTGGAAAGACCTGCTCCCCCTGGTGTTCGTGTTCATCCGCATCGCGGTGGTCTTTTCCCTGGTGCCGTTTTTCGGGGCCGAGATTATGCCCAGGCGCCTTGCGACCATTATCGCGTTGTTCCTGAGCCTGATCATCCTGCCGGTGATCCCGCCCCTGGCGATCGATATTCAGAGGCTCAATCTCCTAACACTCCTGATGTATATGCTCCATGAAGTATTGCTGGGCATCAGCATCGGCCTGGCCGTACAGGTGATCTTCGCCGGGGTGCAGATCGCCGGGGAGCTCATGGGCTTTTCCATGGGGTTCGCCATCGTCAATGTGATCGACCCCATGACCGGCACCGAGGCCCCGGTGACGGCCAACTTTCTCTATATTATCGCGTTCCTGCTCTTCATCATCATGGATGGACATCATATGTTCATCAAGGCCATACAGGAAAGCTTCACCATGGCGCCCATCGGCATGGGGTTGCCCCGGCCGGGTTTTTACCAGGCGGCATTGACTTATTCCACCGGCATGTTCGTTATCGGCCTGAAGCTCGCGGCGCCGGTCCTGGGGGCGCTCTTGTTGATCAACGTCGCCTTGGGTCTTATCTCGCGATCCATCCCCCAGATGAACATCTTTATCGTCAGCTTCCCTATCATGATCTCCATGGGTCTGATCTTCATGATCTTCATCATCAAACTCATGCCTTTTTTCCTCCAGGAGCCCATGCGCAACGCCTGGGAATATATCACCGCGGCGATGAAGCTGTTTTAAAAAAGCAGGCACAGAGGCACAAAGGCATAGAGGCATAAAGGGAAAACAAACAGGTTTTAAAACTTTGTGCCCCTGTGCCTGGATTTTACTCCCGACTTGCGATAATATCGCGCCTCATGAACACACCCAAACTCACGCCCATGATGCAGCAGTATCTCGCGATCAAGGCGGGGTACCCGGATGCCATACTGTTTTACCGCATGGGCGATTTCTATGAGATGTTCGGTCCGGACGCCCTTGAGGCCGCGCCGATCCTGGGTATTGCCCTGACCACGCGGGACAAGGGCAAGGAAGATGCCGTGCCCATGTGCGGGGTGCCGTTTCACAGCGCCCAAGGCTATATCGCCCGGCTGATCAAGGCCGGTCGGAAGGTGGCGGTCTGCGAGCAGGGCGAGATGAACGGCAAAGGCCTGGTGCCGCGCGAGGTGGTTCAGGTAATCACTCCCGGTCTCATTGCCGAAGATGCCCAGCTCGAAGGCCGTAAACCCAACTACCTGATGGCGGTATGCAAGAACGAGCGCCAAGCTGTCTATGGTCTGGCGTTCATCGATATCACGACCGGTGATTTCCGGGTCACCGAGCTTAAGGGCATAAACGACTTCCATGCCGAGATCGACCGCGTGGCCCCCAGCGAGATCATTACCCCCGCCGAAGGACTGGCGCCGGAAGGCTTCTTCGTCACGCTCTGCGGAGCGCCTGAGCAGCTTAAGGCCCAGGAGATCCTGTCCGGGCATTTCAAGACGGTCGGCGTCAGAGGATTGGGCCTCACGGATCAGAGCCCGGCGACCATCGCGGCCGCCATGGCGCTTGTGTATGTGAAGGACAAGCAGAAGGCCGCCCTGAGTGGCATCACACGGTTACGGTTTTACAATCCCGGACGCTTCATGCTCTTAGGTATGCACACCAGCCGCAACCTGGAACTGTTCGAGACCTTGGGCGGCGCGAAAGAAGGCAGCCTCTTCAGCCTTATCGACCAGACCGTGACTACAATGGGGGGCAGGCGTCTGGCCGATTGGCTCTCGTTCCCGCTCATGGACATCGAGGCCATAAACGCGCGCCTGGATGCCGTGGCCGAGCTCAAAGAGAACGCCGGACCTTTAAGCGAGATCCGTACCGGTTTAAAGGGCGTCTATGATCTGGAACGCATCCTGGGCCGCATCATCGCCGAGCGCGCCGGGCCGCGGGACCTGGTGGCGCTTGGGCAGGGCCTCGAACAGGTGCCGCCTCTGCGGGCGCTCTGCCGGACATTGCGAGCACAGATGCTCAAAGGGTTGCACCTTGACCCCCTGGAGGCCGTCTCGGAAAGGATCAGCGCCACGCTCGTGCCCGATCCGCCCTTGAAAATAAGCGAGGGCGGATTCATCTTAGACGGCGTGGATGCCGAGCTGGATGAGTTCCGCTCCATCCGCAAGGACTCGCGCGCCTTCATGGCCCGGCTCGAGGCCTCCGAACGCCGGGCTACCGGTATATCCACGCTGCGCATCAGCTATAACAGAGTCTTCGGGTACTATATCGAGGTGACCAAGGCCCATGCCGCCAAGGTGCCCGAGCACTATATCCGCAAGCAGACGCTGGTGGGCGCCGAACGTTTCATCACGCCCGAGCTCAAGGAATACGAGGCCAAGCTCTTAGGCGCCCAGGAGGCCATCGCGGCCATCGAAGCGCGCCTGTTCAAAGCGCTGCGGGACGATATCGTCAAGGCGGCGGAATCCATCAAGGCCACGGTGGAAGACCTGATCGTGCTGGATGTGCTCGCTGCCCTGGCATGGCTGGCCTTGCAGAACGACTACGCAAGGCCGCTGGTGGACGGCGGACGCGGCATCGAGATCAAGGGCGGACGGCATCCGGTGGTGGAGAAGGTGCTTAAACCGGGTCAGTTCGTGCCCAACGACTGCCGTTTCGAACCGGATACGGACAGCGTGCATATCATCACCGGCCCGAACATGGCCGGGAAATCGACCTATATGCGGCAGATTGCGCTGGTGCTGATTCTGGCCCAGATGGGCTCGTTCGTGCCGGCCGCTCAGGCCCGCATCGGGGTGGCGGACCGCATCTTCACCCGCATCGGCGCACTGGACAACCTGTCGGCCGGCCAGAGCACCTTCATGATGGAGATGAGTGAGACGGCCGATATCCTTCATAATGCCACGGCATCGAGCGTGATCGTCCTGGATGAGATCGGCCGCGGCACGTCCACCTATGACGGCATGTCGCTGGCCTGGGCCGTGGCCGAATGCCTGGATGAACGCCGGGCGCGCACCTTCTTCGCCACGCACTATCATGAGCTGGCCGATCTGGCCCGCCGGCGCAAGGGCGTCAAAAACTTCCACATGGCGGTGGACGACAGTGACCGCGAGGTGGTGTTCCTGCGCGAGGTCAGACGCGGCGCCATCGGCAAGAGCTACGGCATCCATGTGGCCAAGTTGGCCGGTATTCCCGAAGAGGTCATCCATACCGCCCGTCAGGTGCTTGCCTCGGTCGACCGCAAGGCCAGAACCGTGGGGACCAAGACGGAGGCCCCTCTCCAGACCAGCCTTTTCGAGGATGATGCCCCGACGACCGAGCATCCCGTTATCCGGACGCTCTCCGAACTGGATCTGACCCGCATGACCCCCCTGGAAGCCCTGAACCTGCTCTCCGAGCTGAAAGAAAAGATTAAAAAAAATCCCTGATAAGCTTACCTGTGCTGTATTAAGGCTTTTTGAAATTAACCGATAGGATTTCATAGCGACGGATAAAAAGGGGTCAAGGGATATGACACTCAGCGAGATTAATGAGCAATGCACAGGGAAGTGGGAAAACGTGAGGCCGGTGGTGATCTATTTTGCCGGGGAACGCTTCGTGGTGGAATACAACGACCAACACAGTCAAGCGGCGTCACCGGTAGTGGCCATGGTCCATGCGTATCTGGGCAACTTAACCCTCACCAAGAACGACCACTAAGAAGTTCCATCTCAAGGGGGAAAATCCCACGTACGAGAATTTCCCCCTGGATCTTTTCTAGGTTTGGTAAGCCTTAAGCAAGATCATTGCATCACAGGTGACGGCGCCCGTCGCAAGCGCTGCGTCCAAGGTGGACAGGATTTGCCTTGCTAATTTGAACGAGGTTATTTATTGATATTTTATGCTGGATGAAACCCCGCAAGCTCAGGACAAGAGGGTGATCGTCATCGATGATGACGAAGGCGACTGCTGCCTGGTGGAGGACATCCTGGCCGAGGAGGGCATCGAGGTCGTCAAGGCCGTCGGCGGTGAACAGGGAGTGCGCATCCTGACCGAGCAGGAGTTTCCGGTGGTGATCACCGACCTGCGCATGCCCGATATCGACGGATTCGGCATTATCGATTTTATCCGCAAACGCCATAAAGAGAGCCTGATCATCGTGCTCACCGGCTATGCCAGCATCGACAGCGTCATCATCGCGCTCAGGCTGGGGGCCTACGATTATATTATCAAACCCTTCGGCCCGGATCTGCTCAAGCTGACGGTCAAACGGGCCTTCGACTTCATCCAGCTGCGTGATGAACGCGACCATCTCAAGCAGTTCGATCTTATCATGGAACTGGCGCGCACCATGTCGCATGAGGTCTTCCAGCCTCTGACCGTGCTCATGGGCAAGACCAACGATATCATCCGTTCGACCGAAGACAAGACCATCAAAGAGATGGCCAAAAGCGTGCTGGTCGAATCACGCAAGATCCGCGACATCATCCGCAAGATGGACCACCTCGATCCGACCGAGACCAAATCTTTCCCCGGCGGACACACCATCATAGACATCGATAAGTCTTCCCAGGAAAAATAGCGCGTCCATAGGGCACGGGGCACCATGACGCTTTGGCAGGGTAGCCAAAGTGGACGTTTCGGAAGCTACGCCTGAAGGGTAAGGTGTATGGATGCACCGAATTGTAATTCGTCAGGATAAACGAATTGACGCACGTTGCATGCGCGCGAAGGATTACTGCGCCTGTTTTTTCTTGAAGGCGGAACCGCCCAGGTAGGCCTCGCGGATCTTGGGGTCGGACTTCAGATCGTGGGATAGACCCGAGGCGGCAATGCGGCCGTTTTCAAGCACATAGCCCCGTGAGGCGATTGTCAGGGCCTTGTGGGCATTCTGCTCGACCAAGAGGATGGTCGTGCCCTGCGCATTGATCGCGGCGATGATGTCGAAGATCTGCTTGACGAGGATGGGGGCCAGGCCGAGTGACGGTTCGTCTAAGAGCAGGACCTTAGGAGCGCTCATGAGCGCCCGGCCGATGGCCAGCATCTGCTGCTCGCCGCCGGAAAGCGTGCCGGCCAGCTGCCGTTTGCGTTCTTTCAGAATGGGGAAGAGGGTAAAGACCCTGTCCTTGGCCTGCGCTACCTCGGCCTTTTCTCCCTGGCGCGTGTACGCCCCCAGATTGAGGTTTTCCTCCACGGTGAGTGTGGGGAACACCCGGCGGCCTTCGGGCGCAAGCGAGATGCCTTTGCGGACGATCGCATAGGCGGGCAACTTGTTGAGGGTCTCACCACTTAAGACAATGGAGCCCTCCCCGATGGGTACCAGTCCGGATACGGCCTGCAGCAGGGTCGATTTGCCGGCGCCGTTGGCCCCGAGCACGGTCACGATCTCGCCCTTCTCGAGGAAAAGGGCAATGCCGTCAAGGGCCCTGATCCCCCCGTAGGAGACGGACAGTCCGGTGATCTCAAGCAGAGGCGCCATAATCCGTGTCCTCATCATCCTTGCCCAGGTAGGCCTCGATCACCTGCGGGTCTGCGTACACGTCTTCCGGGACCCCTTCGGCGATCTTGCGTCCTCCGTCCAGGACCACGACCCAGTCCGAGATGCCCATCACCATGTTCATGTCGTGCTCGATCAAGAGGATCGTGACGTCGTCTTCGTGGATGAGCCTTTTCAGAAAGGCCATGAGGTCTTCGGTCTCCCTGGGATTGAGCCCGCTGCTGGGCTCGTCGAGCACGAGGAGCGCGGGCTCGGAGGCCAGTGCCCGGGCGATCTCGAGCATGCGCTGAGAGCCGTAGGCAATGTTCTTCGCCAGCTCGTGCTTCAGTCTGGCAAGGTTTACCTGAGCGAGCCTCTTCTCACAGGTCTCATGGATGTTTTTTTCCTCCATGCGCTGCCTGGGCGTTTTGAATATCGACGAGAGAAGGCCCGCTGAGCTCCGGCAGTGCCTGCCCGCCATGACGTTCTCCAGGCAGGTCATGTCCGGGAACAGGCGGATGTTCTGGAAGGTCCGCGCGATGCCGTAGGATATGATCCGGTGGGGCTTGCGCCCGGTAATGTCCTTGCCTTTGAACAGCACCTTACCCTTCTCGGGGTGGTAGATCCCGGTGACCACGTTGAACACCGTGGTCTTGCCCGCGCCGTTTGGGCCGATGAGGCTCAGGATCTCTCCTTTATATACCGTGAGGTCGACGTCATTTACCGCCACGAGTCCGCCGAAGATCTTCGTGAGGTTCCGCGTCTCGAGCACGACCTCGCCCGAAGAATGTCTGCGGTCCTTATGCATCGGACCTCCCCGTATCGTCGAGCAGGGACTTGAGCCCGACCGCGCCGCGTTTTCGCGGCCATGCGCCGCCGGGACGGAACATCATCATGAGGATCATGGCTAAGCCGAAGATGAGCATCCGGTACATGGCAAAGGGACGGAAGATCTCGGGGAACAGGCTGATGAAGGCCGCCCCGATGAGCACGCCCGGGATTGATCCCATGCCGCCGATGAGCACGATGCAGAACATGAGGCAAGACTCCATGAAGGTGAAGCTCTCCGGGGACACGCACATGAGCTTGCTGGCATAGACGTTGCCCGCAACCCCTGCAAGCCCCGCGCCGAGCACGAAGGCCAGCAGCTTGTACTTGCGCGAGTCGATGCCGCTCGCGTTCGCCGCTGTCTCGTCCTCGCGGATATAGTTCCATGCGCGGCCGATGCGGGAATGCTGCAGGCTTAAGAGCCCCACGATGCTCAAACCCACGAGGATCCAGATCAAGAAGTAATACTCGATGGATGAATCCACGACCAGAGGACCTATTGAGGGGAAATCGATACCGAACACGCCGTTGGGGCCTCCGGTGAGGTCGAAGGGGTTGTTGATGAGCGCCAGCCGGATGATCTCGCCCAGGCCCAGGGTCACGATGAGCAGGTAGTCTCCCTGGAGGTGGATGACCGGCGAACACACGATGTAGGCAAACAGGCCCGCGGCTAGGGCGCTCAACGGGAGGAGCACAAGGATGGGGACCCCGAACTTCGTGTTGAGGATCGCCGTGGTGTAGGCGCCGATGGCGTAGAAGCCCGCGTGGCCGAAGTCGAAGAGACCCACCTCGCCGAGCACGATGTTGAGGCTCAAGCCCAGCAGGGCATAGATGCCGAAGAAGAAGGCGATATCAATAAAGTAGTCACTCACCAGGAATGGATAGATCAGAAAGGCCGCCACCACGAGCGCTAAACGCAGCGGCTGTGCCGTGATATATTTTCTGATGCCCGAACCGGTTGCCTGCTCCATGCCGTTACACCTTTTCCGCCGTCTTCTCCCCGAGGAGGCCCGTGGGCCTGAAGATGAGCACGAGGATGAGGATGATGAAGACGAAGACGTCCTTCCAGGCGGCCGAGATGTACGCAGCGCCCAGCATTTCGAGCACGCCCAGGATGAGGCCTCCCACCATGGCGCCCGGGATGTTCCCGATGCCGCCCAGGACCGAGGCGGTGAACGCTTTGAGGCCATAGTTCCAGCCCATGGTAAAGCTGATCTGCCGGTAGTACATGCCCACCATGACCCCGGTTATGGCGCCCAGGGCAGGGCCCAGCGTGAAGACGAAGAAGATGACCTTGTTGATGTTGATGCCCATAAGCGCGGCGGTCTTGCGGTCGTGGGCCGTGGCCCTGACCGCGGCGCCAAAGGTGGTTTTCTGCACGATGAAGTACAAAACCCCCATGAGCAGGAAGGACATTACGAGGATGATGACCTGCAGGAGCGAAATGTTGATGCCGTAGATCTCAAGATGGGCATTGGGGATGAGTTCCGACGGGTAGGCCTGGAAGCGCGGGCCCCAGATGACCATGATGGCGTTCTGGATGAAGATGGAGGCGCCCAAGGCCGAGACCACCGCGGGCAGTCGGCCGGCCTTGTACACCGGCCGGTAGGCCAGGCGTTCCACGATGACGCCCACGATGGCAATGCTGATCGCCGCCGCCAGGAGCGCGACCGACAGGACCCCCCAGAGCCCGAAGTGGGCGGTGAGGAAGGCAGCGCCGAAGACCAGGACCGTGTACCCCAGGTAAGACCCGAAGGTGAAGAAATCGCCGTGGGCAAAGTTGATCAGCTTCAGCACCCCGTACACCATGGTGTATCCCAGGGCGATGAGTGCATAGAACGAGCCGATGGTGAGCCCGTTGATGAGCTGTTCCAGAATGACCTGCATGTGTCCTCGTGCTGCCGTATGGTCTGTTGTAACCTATTTCGTTACAACAATCTTGCCGCTATCGTCAACTTTGTAGAGATAAAAGGGCACGCCCTCGCGGTCGCCGTCCTTGGTGAAGCCGATGGGGCCGGTGATCCCCGGCACGCCGTTGACCTGGTCACGCAGGAAGGCGGCAAGCTTGGTGGAATCGGTGGTTCCGGATTTGTCCACGGCATAGGCGATGACGTTCAGCGCGTCCGCCGCATAGATGGGCCATGGGCTGGACGGGATGTTGCCGAACTTGGCCTTGTAGGCCGCGAGGAACTCCTTGGCCATGGGGTAGGGCAGGTCGCCGGGCAGCGGCTCGTTGGTCATGTAGCAGCCCGTGGCGACTTTGAGGCCCGCGATCTTGACGAACTCGTCATTGATGGCCGCATTGCCGCCCACGAAGGGACAGGTGATGCCGATGTCACGGGCCTGGGTCACCAGGAGTGCGGCCTCGGCATAGTAGCCGGTGAAGTACCAGACATCGGGCTTGGTCTCGCGCAGCGTGGTGAGTGGGACCTTAAAGTCCTTCTCACCCGGGGTAATGGCGTCATAGTAGACGATCGAGACCTTGCCCGCCTTAACCATAGCGGCAAGCGCGGCCTTGGTGTCCTCGGCCAGGCCCTTGCCGAAGGCGGTGTTGTCGTGCATGATGGCTATGCGCTTGGCGTTGAACTTCTTTGGGACATATTCGGCAAAGAACTTGCCCTGGGAGTCGTCGCGGCCGCAGGTACGGAAGAAGTACTTGAAGTTCCGCTGGGTGAGGCGGACCGCGGTCACGCCGTAGCCGATGTTCACCTTCTTGAACTTCTCATAGATGTTCGAGGCCGGTTCGCACACCGAGGAGCCGTAGGTGGAGATGACCGCCACCACGTCCTTCTGCGTCACAAGCTTCTGCGCGGCCAGTGCCCCCGACTTGGGTTCTCCGGCATCGTCCACGACCTTGAGCACAACCTTTTTCCCGCCCAGGATACCGCCTTTCTTGTTGATGAGGTCGGCCGCTATCTCGCAGGACTGCTTCGCCATCTGGCCTTCATAGGCCCATGCACCGGTAATCGGACCCTGGAGGCCGATTACCACGGTGTCCTTGGCGGCAATCGCGGTGCCAGCCATTATTACGAGAAACAGTGCACAAATCGCTAATACATCCTTTTTCATACCGCTCTCCTTGACTGCTTTTCTTTATTCTTTCGTGCCCTGCTTCTTAGCAGGTGCGTAAGAGCCGTAGGATATGCATATCTCGTTTTGAATCATTCATTCGAGCATGCCTGTCAAGGAGTTTTTCGAAGCATCCCTTTTCATCCGTGCCCGGATGGACGCGGGGGAAAGCTCGCCCTGCTCGCGCTGAATCTGGAGCATGATGATGGCCCCTATCACGAGCACCCCGCCCGCGATCTGCAGGGGCAAGAGTGTTTCGGAGATGAGGAAAAATCCCAAGAACGCTGCCAAGATGGGCTCGAGCGTGGCGGTGATGATGGCGCGCGTGGCCCTGATGTGGTTTATGCCGAGCGAATAGAGCCCGAAGGGGATCAAGGTCCCGAAGGCCGCCACAAAGGTGATGAGGAGCCACTGTCTTCCGGTGTGCTCGTTTTCGAGGAAGATGAGTGGGCCGAGGACGGTATTGAGGCTTATGCACGCGAAGAACAGGGAATAAAAGAGCACGGTCCAGGGGGAAAAGTGGTGCATCTGCCGCTCCGTAAATAGGGTGTAGCCCGCAAAGAAGAAGGCCGCGCACAGGCCCCAGAGAATTCCCCATCGATTCATCTCCGCAGGTGCCAGGCTCATGCCTCCCACCGCCAGGTAGCACCCCCCGAGCGAGAGGACCAACGCCGCGATCTTGGCAAGGGTGCAGCGCTCCTTCAAAAAGAGCATCGAGAAGACGGCCACGAGGATCGGGGCCAGATACTGGATCAGGATGGCCAGGGCCACTTGGATGTACTTGATCGCATGGAAATACGACAGGTGCAGCATCGGCGTGATCACGCCCCCGAGGACGAGCAAGGGGAGCACATCGGCAGACTTGATTTTCAAGAGCGGTTTTCTGAACAGGGCGAGAACCGCGAAGAGCAGGAGCGATGCGATCGTGACGCGTGCCTGGACGAGTTCGGCCGGCGTTATTCCGGACTGGAAGAGATACTTGCCCGCGACGCCTGAACACGCCCATAGGAGGGCCGCGCCCATCACGTAAAGATAGCCTTTTATTGAATTTGATGATTGCATGGTTCTAGAGTTCAAGAGGAGCCATCTTCACCGCGTCAGCCATAAGAAAAACTCTTTTTTGATGGCAACGGCGGGTAATATGCCACATGTATCCGGATAGATAATATCTATTCGCCCTCGGCATGTCCCTATACATACCTTAAAAGGCACTTTTTGTCCCCTAAATAGGGCGATTGAGCCTCAATATGCCCCCGCATATAAGATAATTAATTATTATATCAAGAGAAAAACATGAGTCTTGCTGGATAAGCAGCCTTAACGGTGGATGTGGAGGAAATGAACCCTCCGGACCTTGATGGTGCGGTCTTTTGCGGTCCGGAGGGTTGATAGAGCGGATCTCTTACCGGCAGAGTTCGCGCGCGATGATCATGCGGCGGATCTCGGAGGTGCCGGCGCCGATCTCCAGCAGTTTGGCGTCGCGCCAGAGCTTCTGGATAGGGTATTCCAGGCAGTAGCCATACCCGCCGTGGATCTGCACGCCGTCGCAGGCCACCTTGGTGGCCGTCTCAGCGGCGAAGAGGATGGCGGCCGCGGCCAGCTTGTCGAGCTCGGTGCCCTTGCCGCCTTTTTTGCCGTTCGGAGAATCGGCGAAGCGGGCGGCCTTGTAGACCAGTCCGCGCGAGGCCTCGACCAGGCAGTACATGTCGGCCAGCTTCTGCTGGATCATTTCGAAATCCTTCAAGGCTTTGCCGAACTGCTCGCGCTCCTTGGCGTACTTGATCGAGTACAGCAGGGCCTGTTCCGCGGTGCCCAGCGAGTTGCCGGAGAGCGTGATACGTTCATAGGCCAGTCCGGAGGTGACCACGTGCACGCCCATATTTTCTTCCAGCAGCAGGTTTTCGGCCGGGACCTCGACGTCTTCGAAGCTGAACTCGACCGTGGGTGAACCGCGCATGCCGCACTTGCGGAGCTTTTTGGAAACGCTCACGCCCTTGGTCTTGGCGTCCACCACAAAGGCGCTGATGCCGTGCGCGCCTCGTTCAGGCGCGGTCTTGGCATACACCAGCAAAGTGGAGGCCACCGTGCCGTTGGTGATGAACATTTTGGTGCCGTTGATGATATATTTGCCGTCCACCTTTTTGGCCGTGGTGCGCATGCCGCCCAGGGCGTCCGAGCCGGCGTTCGGTTCGGTAAGACACAGGGCGCCGATATGTTCGCCGGTGCACATCGGCGGCAAGAATTTCTGGCGCTGGGATTCGTTGCCGTTTTTATAGATGTTGTTGGCGCACAGGTTGGCGTGCGCGGCATAGGTCATGGACAGGGCAGGGGAGAGTCGCGCGATCTGTTCCACGGCCAGCGTCTGCATCATAATGCCCTGGCCGGCGCCGCCGTAGGCCTCGCCGATGGTGATGCCCAGAATACCCAGGTCGGCTAGCTGCTTGAAGAATCCTTCCGGCAATTTATCCTCTTCGTCGATCTCTTCCTGGAGGGGTCCCAAGTAGTTGTCGGCCCACTTGTAGACGGTTTCACAGAGCATGCTTTCTTCATTGGTTAGATCATTGCTCAATAGTTCCATAGTGCGCTCCTTTTCAATGCAAGTTTCAAGTATGATTGACACCTATATCAAAAAAAATTAACCGATGTCAATAATTAATTGACATCAAATATTAAGTAATGCTATACACGCCTCATCATGACGAAAGAGGTCGGATAAGGCGATGAACTTAGGTTCCCTGCTCAGGAAAAAACGCAAGGAAAAAGGGCTGACACTCAAACAGGTGGCCGAGAAAGCCGGTATCTCGGAAGGCTTTCTCTCTCAGGTTGAAAACGATGTCAGCTCGCCCTCGGTAGACAGTCTGGTCAAGATCTGCAACGCCATTGCCCTGAACGCCGGGGACCTGATCCGCGAGGCCGAGAAAAAGGAACGCTTCGTGGTCATCCGCAAGTCCGAGTGGGAGGACGTGGAGATCCCTTCCTCCAAGTTCGTGACGCGCCGCTTTTTCGCCCCTGACAACCGCGAGCTCATCGACAGCTCGGTCATGGCCCTGGAACCCGGCGCCTCCATCCCCGGGCGCAAAGACCTGAAACGCAGCCAGGAAATACTGTGCGTGCTCAAGGGCACGGTGGAGCTCAAATGCGGAGATGAGACCGTCAACCTCTTCGAAGGCGATTCGGTGCACTATTACTGGTCCATGCCTGAGAAGCAGGTGATTACCAACAAGTCCAAGGGCCTGTCCGTGGTGCTCTGGGTGGGAACATTATAGATGTTCTTTTAATACCTATCATGAAAACACCTCCGCTTTTGCGGATGGAGTAATTAAGGATAAATTTAAAAGGAGGTTATGCATGATCAAGTTCAGCGAGCAACAACTGAAGATTCCCAAGCTGATGAAGCCGGTTTATCTGGTGACAGCCGGGCAATCGAAATTCGATCGGGCCTTCCCTGACAAGCGCACGGAAGAGCTGTGCGTGGATGCATTGGTGCAGGCGGCCGAGCTCATCAATATGACGCCGGCGGAATTGAAGAAGTACATCCATACCTGCTACTACGGGCATTTCGCGGATCACTTCGGCGACCAGCTCCTGGGTGAGGCCGTGATTCACGACCGTCTGGGCTTAGACCCGCTGGGCAATATCGGCGTCAAGACCGGCGGCGCCACCGGCGGTTCGACGCTGTGGGAAGGCGTCAAGGCCGTGGCTTCGGGCTATTCGGACTGCGTCCTGTGCATGGGCTGGGAACGCATGGACGAAGTCCCCACCGACGAGGGCAACTTCCTGATCTCCTGCGCGGCCGACAAGGACTGGGAGGGCCCCCTGGGCCATATCTACACCGGTTACTACGCCGTTATGGCGCAGAAATACTGGAAGGTGTTCGGCAAGGAAGAGGATTCCTTCCGCCGCACCATGGCCGAGATCGCGGTCAAGCATCACGGCTATGCGCGTTTCAATCCGTATGCCCAGGCACCCATGAAGATCACGGTGGATGACGTTCTGAAGTCCCCGGTCGTAGCCTACCCGCTGCGCGCCCTGGATGCCTGCGTCATGAGCGTGGGAGCAGCCTGTGCCATCATCTGCGACGAGAAGACGGCCATGAAACTGACCAAGAACACCAAAAACAAGCCGCTGCGCGTCTGGGTCGCGGCCGGATCGCACACCCTGCGTCCCGCCGACCGGCGCGATATGGCCATCCCGCTGCTGCCCAACGAGACCGCCAAGCAGTATAAGGACCTGGGCAAACGTTTCCCGGGCGGCGAACGCTATCCCGGCTTCACCGGCTTCCTGGGCGCCCGTATGGCGGCCTACTACGGCTATCGCATGACCGGCATCGTCGATCCCATCAAGGACCTCGATGTGATCGAGCTGCATGATGCCTTCACCATCAGTGACATCCAGACCTATGAAGACATCGGACTCCGTCCGTACGGCGAAGGCCGCGATTACGTGGAGTCCGGCGATTGCTACCACACCAATCCCAAGACCGGCAAACCCGGCAAGCTGCCTTCGAACCTTTCCGGCGGCCTGATCGGCTGCATGCACGCCGTGGGCGCCACGGGCATTATGCAGACCTTCGAGATCGCCACACATCTCTGGAACCGCTGGGCTGAAATCCATGGTGACGAGAAGCGCTGGAAGGCCTTCGACCGCAAGAAACCCGCCGATTGGACCGACCTGCAGGTCAAGGGCGCCAAACGGGCTTTGGCCATCAGCCATGCCGGCGTGGGATCGCATGTCACGGCCACCATTCTCATGGATCCCGACCATTTGCTCAAGAAAGATGCCTAGAGGAGAGAAACTATGAGTATGTTTGCAACCGTTCGTGTCAAGGACAACAAATACAAGGTAAAGGGCGATTTCCATCACCTGACCCCTAACACCCCCATCCGAGATCTGGATAATAACGGCAGGCTCCTGGGAGTCACCAACCCGCGCGATATGACCTACATCCATTCCTATGGCGGCGAGGCGATCTTCTTCGAGTCCTTGAGTCAGGGTAAGTTGATGGCCACGCGCTGCGACAACCCCAAGTGCGAGTCCAAGGGCACCATCTACCAGCCCTTCCGGATTCATTGCATGGAGTGTCTGGGCAAGAACACGGTCATCGATATGACCGCTATCGCCAAGAAGACCGCCATCATCCACACCTTCATGGTGTGCGAGCGCTCCGGGGCCTTTAACGTACTGCCCAAGCCCATCAAGTTCATCAACATCGAGTTTGAAGGCGTGCCTACAATCTTGATGAGCTACCTGGCCGTGGGCGAGCCCGAGATGGGCATGCGCGTGGTCCCGATCTTCCAGACCACTGATCCGACCTACACCATTCTCGATCTGGCCTGGGTGCCCGAGGGCACCAAGAAGAACAAGCTTCCCGAAGGCTTTACATTCTAGCAGTAAGGAGGTCTTAGCCCTTTGTCTTTTTCCTGCCGGCCCCTTTTTGGGGGCCGGCAGGATCTTCCCTTACGCCTGCGCTTATTCCTGTGAGCGCAGGCCAAGGGGTTATACGGCTAAATGTGTGTTGGCATCCCTTTCTCTTTTCTATATATTCATGCCAGCGGTAAATTTGAAGAAAGGGAGATTCCTCCATGAGAAACGGCATGTTCCTGCTTGTCGCGAGCCTGTGCCTGGTCCCTGGTTCGCTGTGGTCGGCCGGGGAACGGCTGATCCCCGAAAAACCGAAAACGCAGTGCCTTAAGATTGCCTTCAATGGCGAGACCCTCAGCGCCTATTACCTGTTGATCGACGCCCGTACGACCGGCGAGCAAGAGGCCGATAGCGCGCGCGGAGCCTTGAATGGCAGCGTACTGGTTTTTTTCCAGGGCCATGGACAGCGGCCCGGCGACGCCTACAAGTTCACCTCCAAGCTCGCGGCCGGGTCTGCTGCAGGGATCGTGGTGGTGCCGGTGGTCGACACCCCCTACGGCACGGATGCGGCGTGGCGCGGAGATCGCGGCAAGGATGTGGTCTTGATGGCCATCGTACGGCATGTATTGGCCGGCCTTGGCCTGACGGTGGACGGTTATCAACCCCTGACGGACATGCCGGTAGCCGTCGACGGCAAGGATCTGAGCGAAGTTGAAAAGGCGATTCCGGTCAAGCTCGCCGCCGTGGGCTGGTCGCATGGCGGCATCGTGGCACGGCGCATGGCGCATGCGTATCCGCAAAGCTTCGTCGGCCTGGGCCAGGTATGTCCGGCAGGATACAAGCACTGGGGCTGCACCGGCGCGCTGATCGGCCGCTTCACGTGGGAAGGCATGCATATTTCGACGCTTGTATTCCGCGGTCATGCCATCGATACCCTTGGCTGCGGCTGGGGGCTCACGCGCGGGATCACCGGCGATTTCTGCCGCTCGGTTCCCAAGGCAGTGGTGGATCTGCAGCCCTCGAAACTGGGCCGAAGTTGGCGTGACGTCCGGGATTGCTGCCTGTACTGCGACGACACCAATTTGCCCCTGACCTCCATCAACAACATCGTGGTCATCTTCGGACGGGACGATTTCTGCATACGCCACGCGGACTACGGTCTGCACGGTCCCGATACCGTATCAGACGCAGATGCCGCCGAATTCTGGCAGACGTATTACCCCGGCGCACAAGCTTCCGGTGCCAAGCTTGACGTGCGGATCATGCCCGGTATGCATGTCGGACCGGTCACCGAAAGTGAGTCCTATGCCCGGACGATCCTGACCGGCATGGATGAGGGCGTGCCGTCCCCGGCGCCCGCCGGCGATACGAAGCCCTAGGACAGGCGCATGCCGCCGACCGTGCGTTCAGGGTTTGCATGGTTTGTGCTGCTGTGCGCGGCGATAGTGGTTCTGGCCGTCATCCACTGGGCAAGGACCTTTTCCCAGAGCTATTTCGTGACGGTCCTGGACAGCGACACCCTGGCCTGCGCCGACGGCCGCGTCATCCGTCTGATCGGCATAGCCGAGACCGGTGACGGACCGGGCGCTTTTGCTTCCACACCCGCCGATGATCCCGGGAGGGTTTATCTCAAGGGCCTGCTCGAGGGTCAAGCCGTGCGCATCAAGCCGGTCAAGGCGCCCAAGGACGCCCGTGGGAGGATATCCGCCTATGTGTACCTCGGCGAGGTTCTGGTGAACGGACGCATGATCAAGGATGGGTACGCAATGGCCGACCCACGACGCGGCTACCCCGAGCAGGAGCTGTTTGAAGCCTATGAAAGCGAGGCCCGGCTAAAGGGTCTCGGAATCTGGAAGAGCGTTCATGAAAGACCGGGCACAGGGCCGTGATCAGGTGAATCCCTGTGTCCGTGATACCTGCCTTGCGGCAGGCGTCTCTAAAAGAGATAACCGTTGCAATCACCTCCTAATTCCATTATTTATGGTGCGCAATACAAGCCCTATGAGATGAAGCGAGAAGGAGATATTCATGCTGACCTATATGCGTAAGCATTCCCGGAGTTGGTTCATAAAACTCATATTCGGCGCCATCATCGTCACCTTTGTGGCCTGGGGCGGTAGTTCCTACTTGGCCAAGGAACAAAACAAGGTCGCCAAGATCGACAAGCATATCATTACCATCCAGCAGTATTCCAAGGCCTACAGCGATACCCTCAGGGCCTATGAGCAGCAGTACGGGAGCATGATGACTCCCGAGACGATCAAGATGCTCAATCTCAAAGAGAAGGTCCTCGACGAATTGATCAACACGTATATCATGGCCCAGGAGGCCAAGCGCATCGGTCTGACGGTTACGGACGCCGAGCTGCAGGAGGCTATCCAGAGCGTCCCGGCTTTTGTGTCCGGAGGCTCTTTCGACATGGAGCGCTACCGCAATATCCTGGATCAGTTCCAGCTCAACCCCCAGCAGTTTGAAGACCAGCAGCGCCAGCAGATGATCCGCGAAAGGCTGTATAACCTGATCACGGAGAATGTATTCGTATCCAAAGACGAAATCGAGGCTACCTTTCACGAGCGCCAGGACGACTATGAGCTCGCATTTATCACCGTGACTCCGGACGCATTCACCCAGGGTGTCGTCCCGACCGAAAACGAGATCACCGCTTGGTATGACACGCACAAGGAGTCCTACAAGGTGCCTCCCAAAACCACCATCGCCTATATCACCTTTGAGGCCGCCGGCGCCCTGGACAAGGTAAACGTCAGCACGCAAGAGGTCCAGGATTTCTACGATAGTCACCAGGCCGATTATATGATCCCCGCCAAGGTGCGCGCCCGCCAGATCATCATCAATGTGCCCCCGGATGCAGATGAAAAGGTCTTTACGGCCAAGCAGCAGGAAATAAAAGTGCTGCTCGAGAAGGCCAAGACGACGCCCGATTTCGCCGCCCTGGCCAAGGAGAAGTCGCAGGACCCCGTAACGGCCGCCAATGGAGGCGACATGGGACTGCTCGAAAAATCCAAGCTTCCCGAAGGCTTGGGGGATATCCTCTTTTCCATGAAGCCGGGCGAGGTGCGCGGCCCGATACGTACGGAACAGGGTTTCGCGATCGTGAAACTGGAAGAAAAGGTTGATGCCCAGGAACGGAATCTGGAAGAGGTGATGGGGCAGGTCATGCAGACCCTCAAGGAGCGCAAGGCCTTGGATGAGGTCTATAACGAGGCCAACAAGGCTTTTACCGCCATCTATGAAGATCCCAAGCAGGACATCGCCGCTTATGCCAAACGGGCGGGGCTCACGCTGAAGAGCTTAGGACCGTTTTCTGAAAACGAACAGCTGGCCATACCCATGGGGGGCAAGATCGCCAAGGAGGCCTTCAGCCGGCCCGTGGGCGATCTCGGCGACCTGGTCGAGACCGGCAACGGGTTTATCCTTTATAAAGTCATGGATCGTATGCAATCGCGCATTCCCGAGCTCAAAGAGGTGCGGACGCGGGTCATTGCCGACCTCACCACCGACAAAGCCAGACAAGCCGCCCGCAAGCGCGCTCAGGAGGTTGCCGGTATGACCGTCGAGCAGCGCGCTGCCTTGAACCCGGAGACCACCGGGCTGTTCAAGCGCGCCGCCTGGATGATCCCCAAGCTGGGCGCCAATCCTCGGATCAAGCAGGATCTGGACAGTCTTAAAACACCCAAGGTTTACGATCTGCAAGGCAAGGTCGTGGTCGTCTGGTTAAAGCAAGTTCAGAAGGCCGATCCGGCCAAGCTCGGCGCCAATGAGTCCAAGGCGATCCGTGAGGAGCTCCTGCGTCGGAAGAAGCAGCTCATCTTCGAGACTTTCATGGATGCCGCCAAGGCCAGACATGCGATCGTCATCGACCGCAATAAGATCATCTAAAAGACCGCGGGGCTTACCTTTTTACGGCGGATAAGGCGCCCCGCGATCTTTAAACCGCCTGTATCGGAGAAGCGCGCGAACGTGACGGCGATTACACTTTGGTCACTGCTGCGGGGGGCGCATGCGCAATAAACGCCATTGGGTCAGGACCTTGCGATATGGCGTTGTTCTTGCTGATGAGCCGGTATGCTTGAAAAATGGCGAAGAGGCTGGATCGTAGTGAGAATCGTGGCGGCCCTGATCATCCCTCCGGCGTATGCGCAGGCGGACATGATCCCTGGAGCCCATGAACAGGAAACCCTTCTGGCATGTGATGTCTTGTTGAAAGCGCAAACCATGCAATCGAGCCCGGCTGTTTTGGAAGGTCAAACGCTCGGCCGCGGCGTCCGGCAGGATACCCGTCTTTCAGCCGCGACCGGTCGACACACGCCGCGCAATGCGCGTGAGAATGCGCTTATGGGCGCCATCATGCGGATGCTTCAGGATCGTCTTGGGCAGGCGGCCTTCGTCTTCCAGGCCCTATTGGGTGATATCAATCCCACGCCCGACGGTTATCCGGCATCAGATGGCGGCGAGATCATGCTCAGGTTGCGCGCCCGGGATTACTATGCCCTCCCACGGCTCGTTCATTCCCCCCACTGGATGGAAAACGGCGGGGATGGGCAGGCCTTTTTTTTCGGCCTCACCATCCTGCTCGGCCGTTAAAGCTGTTAAATTTTAAACAGCTTCTTAAAAGTTGCCGAAATCCTAATTGCTTAAATGCACATGCAGTTAGGTTACGGATCAAGCTAAGAATGCTTTTTTGTTGACACATTATTTGCAAAATATTAATAACAAGCTGCTCTGCATACATAGACCAGGTAATGGAGGAGGGTAGATGTCTGAGGTTAAGGTAAAGATCGATAATCGTGAAGTAATGGTCCCCGCGGGAGCGACGATACTTGAAGCCGCCAAGAAAGCCGGCATCACGATTCCGACGCTTTGCGCCTGGACTGAAATGGGACATACACCAGGCGCGTGCCGGGTCTGCGTGGTCGAGGTCGAAGGGATGCGCAATCTCGTGGCGTCCTGTGTCTATCCGGTCAGCGACAACATGGTCGTGCGCACCAACTCTCAGCGCGTGCGTTCAGCGCGCAAGATGGTGGTGGAACTCCTGCTTTCCAACCACCCGGCCGAATGCAACCACTGCGTGCGCAACGGCAACTGTGAACTGCAGAAGGTGGCCGAGTTCACCAATGTAAGGGAAGTGCGTTTTGAATACCCGACCTTCCCCAAGGATGTAATTGACCACTCCAGCCCTTCCATCGTGCGCGACAACCGCAAGTGCATTCACTGCCACCGCTGCGTGACGGTATGCTCCCAGATCCAGAGCGTCAATGTCCTGAGTCCGGTCAAACGCGGTCCGCATGCCGAGGTAGTGCCGGCCTTCAATCTGCCCATCGGCCAGACCAATTGCATCAATTGCGGCCAGTGCGTCATGGCCTGCCCGGTCGGCGCCTTGTACGAGAAGGACGACATCAACGCGGTCTGGGCCGCCTTGCAGGACCCGACCAAGCACGTGGTCGTTCAGGAGGCCCCGGCCATCCGCGCCAATCTGGGCGAAGAGTTCGGCATGGCCCCGGGCTCACTGGTCACGGGCAAGATGATCGCGGCTTTGCGGCGTTTGGGTTTCGCCAAGGTATTCGACACCAACTTCACCGCCGACCTGACCATCATCGAGGAAGGCAACGAGCTCTTGAAGCGCGTCAAGGAAGGCGGCACGTTGCCCATGATCACCTCGTGCAGCCCCGGCTGGATCAAGTTCTGCGAACATTTTTACCCCGACCTGCTGAACCACCTCTCTACCTGTAAATCGCCGCAGCAGATGTTCGGCGCCCTGGCCAAGACCTACTACGCCCAGACCGCCGGCATCGATCCCAAGGATATCGTCTGCGTCTCCATCATGCCCTGCACGGCCAAGAAGTACGAGGCTGCCAGGCCCGAGATGAACTCCAGCGGTTACCGCGATGTGGACTATGTCCTGACCACGCGCGAGCTGGGCCGCATGATCAAGGAGGCCGGCATCGACTTCCTGAGTCTGCCGGATGAAGTGTTCGACGCACCCATGGGCGAGTACACCGGCGCCGGCACCATCTTCGGCGCTACGGGCGGTGTCATGGAAGCGGCGCTACGCACGGTCTACGCCGTGGTCACGGGCAATGACCTGCCCAGCCTCGATATCACCCCGGTGCGCGGTTTGGACGGCGTGAAAGAGGCCACGGTCACGGTCGGCCCCTTGGGCGATGTCAAAATCGCCGTGGCGCACGGCTTGGCCAACGCCCGCAAGCTCATGGACCTGATCCGCGACAAGAAGGCCGATTACGCCTTCATTGAGATCATGGCTTGCCCCGGAGGCTGCGTGGCAGGCGGCGGATCACCCATCCCCACTACCGATGAGATCCGGACGCTCAGAGCCGGCGCCCTGTACAAGGACGACGGACAGGTGCAGGCCAAGCGCCAGTCGCACGAGAACGAAAGCGTCAAAAAACTCTATGAGACCTTCCTCAAGGAACCGCTGGGACATAAATCGCACGATCTGCTGCACACCCACTACATGAAGCGCGGCGTCGATGTACCACACATTGACGATGGATCGTGCGGCTGCGGTTGCGGAGCACATCACTAACCTTCAACGCCGCAAGCGATAACAGCAAGGCCTGACCGGGAAACTGGTCAGGCCTCTTTTTTTGATGATATCATCCCGGACTTGACCGTGGTATGTCGCTTGGAGTAGAAACAGGGTAAGGAAGAAAACGCTATGTTGTTAAAAATCTTGGAAAATCTTTATGGCTTCATCTGGGACGATTACCGCCAGAACAACTGCAACACCTATTTGATGACCGGCCGGCCGAACATCATCATTGACCCCGGACACCGCCACTTGGTGCAGCACGTGCACCGCGGTCTGGCGTCTTTAAGGATCTCGCCTGAGGACATCGGCGTGGTTCTCGTCACCCATGGCCATCCCGACCACTACGAGGCGGCCCGATCATTCGGAAGCAACACCCTCTTCGGCATGGGGGCACAGGAGTTTGCCATCATCAGCGCCTCCGGATATGGTGCGGTGCCGCCCCCCGATTTTTTGATCCAGGAGGGCGAGTTGGTTCTGGGGGAGGCGCGCTTTACGGTCATTCAGACCCCCGGTCATTCACCGGCCTCGATCTGCCTGTATGAAACCGGAACGCAGGCCCTTTTTGCGGGAGACGTGGTCTTTGAAAACGGTATCGGCCGCAGCGACCTGCCCGGCGGGGACGGCGCGGCCCTCAAACAGAGCATCCTGAACCTGTCCGGCTTGAATGCCGCCTATCTCTTAAGCGGTCACGGCAACGTGGTGGCCGGAAAGGAAGCCGTGGCCGCAAACTTCCGGGCGGTCGAGGAAAACTGGTTCCGCTATCTCTAGAGCGCCAGCAGTTCCCGTTTCAGCTCGGCGCCCAGCTGGGCCACATGGGCATGCCAGGAAGGGTCGTTTTCCAGGTTGGGCAGCACGGCCGTACCGCTGATGCCGCGCTGCTTGAGGCCTGCCAAGGCGCGTTCGCTTTCCCGGCGATGGGCCTCGGCGCTCCTGGCGGCAAAGCCTTGCAGCCGCTCGATATACGGCGCCGGGTCAATGCCCAGCACATCCTTCAGGCCGCTTGCCAGCATCTGATGATCGGACTCGGGCGCCAGAGCCTGGATGAATTCCTGTTTGACGATTGTCTCCAGATCCTGGCATTCCTGTTTGCCGCGCGCCAGCTCGGCGCGGAAACCGGCCGTGCTGAGCATCCCGGCGTAATAGCGCTGAATGAGGCCGCGGGCCTTCTGCGACCATTCCTCCACATGGAGCTTGGTCTTCTGTTCATCGGTAAGCGCCAGGTCCTTGGTGCGTTCCATGACGATGTCCAATGTGCTGCGTATCTTGGCCACCTTAGTCCTCCTCTTGATGGATATGACGATTCATGCCTTAGCGTCAGCTTAACCGAGATCGTCCTGCAGTTCAAGAGGCGGTCTGATAACGTGGGTGAAAAGGCCTGGCCGTCAACGCGCAATGACACCGCGTAGATAGTCCTGACGCAGTTCTTGCGGGAATCTTTCAATGGCATAGCGCAGCATGGTGCGGGGCATGGTTTTATAGTATTTTTTGAGAAAGTCCTCTTCCGTGGCGCGGTCGCGTTTGCCGATCTCGCGCAGCATCCACCCCACCGCCTTGTGGATCAGGTCATGCGGGTCAGTAAGGAGGCGCTCGGCGATGCGCAGGGTCTCGCCGTACTCGTGCGCTTTGATATAATGAAAGGTCGCCAGGATGGCGATCCGGCGGTCCCACAAAAGGCCGGACTGCGCCAAGGCGGAAAGCGGCGCTCTGTCTCGGTACGCAAGATGCGCGCCCACGATGTGGGGCGCCGAGAGATCCACCAGGTCCCAGTTATTGATATGGCGGGTGTTCCCCAGGTAGAGGCGATAGATCCTTTTCCGTTGGTTCTCGTCCCCGCGCCGGTAGGCCCGCACCATGACGAGCAGCGCCAGGAGCCTGGCTTCATGCATCTCAGCGCGCAGCAGTGCTTCGATCTCGGAGAGCGCCAGGGCCTGATATTCCTTCGCCAAGGCGCGTATTTCCGGAACATACAACCCCAAGAAGACATCTCCGTGCGCATATTCTCCGGGTCCGGTTTTAAAGAACCGCTGAAGAACCTGGGCCCTGGCGGGGTCTCCAAGTGCCTGTAACCGTGTGGCAATGACGGCGGCTTTCAAGGGTTCAATCCTCCGCGATGATTCAATACATCTTCTCATAAGAAAAGAATGCCCCAGGATGAAACGCTAGGAGCCCCATGTTTGAGTTCCCCGCCGTAGTCGTCATACGTTCACCCGCCCAGATTGACCCCGATCAGGTGTCCCACGCCGAAGGTCACGACGGCGGCGGCCAGGCCGAAGGCCACCTGACGCAGCCCCGAGAAGACCGCGCTCTGTCCGGTCATGAGCGTGATGACCGCCCCGATGATATAGAGCCCCAGCGTGCTGGACAGAGCACTGACCATGATGCCCTGCCAGCCGCTGAAAAACAGGTAGGGCAGCACCGGGATAATGGCGCCCAGGGCGAAGAGCAGGAACGATGTCAGGGCAGCTTCCCAGGCCGAACCGCCCAGGTCTTGCACGTCGATGGAAAGCTCCTCGCGCGCCAGGGTCGCCAGGGCGATATCCTTATCCGCCAGCACGCGCTCGGCCATACCGCGGGCCGTATCAGGCGCGATGCCCTTGGCCTGATAGATCAGAGAGAGCTCCTCCATCTCCTCGGCCGGATTTTCTTCGAGCTCCTGGGCCTCGATGCTTATCTGGTGCTGATAGAGCTCGCGCGCGCTCTGCACCGACAGCCACTCGCCCAGCGCCATGGAGATGGCGCCGGCCAACAGCCCGGCCAGCCCGCTCAAGAGGATCGTTTGCGAGCCCACCCCGGCCCCGGCTACGCCCATCATCAGGCAGAAGACCGATACCAGCCCGTCATTGGCGCCCAGGACACCGGCGCGCAGCGCATTGCCGCCCGCCCCACGGTGGCGGCCTTCGAAACGCGCCACGGCGCGACCTTCCAAGCCTTTAGAGTTCCGGGCCAGATACCCGAACACGCGCGCATGCGAACGTTCGTGCGCCGACATCTCCTGGGCCTCGGGCTCAGGCTGTGTGTCGTATTCAGCTTTGGCGCCCTGCTCGATTCCGGCAATGGTCGGGACTACGAAACCGGGGCCGAACACGGCCGTCAGCCGGCACAGCACGCGCGTGCGCCAGGATGGGCGGTAGGCAGGCACCGGCACGCCTGCCTGCTTGAGCTTTTCCTCCCACACATCAGCGTGCCCGCCCTCGGTCAGCGAGAGCTTCCGATACAACGCCGCCAGGTCGGGGTTTTGCTCATGCTCGGCCAGACAGTCATAAAGCGTCTGCGCGTCGCGTTCGGCCAGCAGGTTCCTGTGGTATCGTTTAACGTCTTCCTTAGTGGGCATTGCACCATCCCCCTTATGCATAAAGAACTCAACAAAAATGTTATGCATGTCCGGTCCATACAACAGTAAGATGGGCTAGACGCCTTCGTCAAGCAAGAAGCATGAAAGGTGGATGGGGGGTGACTGTATGGAAAAAGCATCAGCGATTATAAACAGCTCGATGAGATGCGTGGGGCAATGCAAAAAAATTGACCGCCGTCAACTCTTCCGGGCTTGAATACCGTGAATGATGCCCTATATACCGTCCAACCTCAGCTAAGATTTAACAGCGAGGCGAATGATACAAGGAGGTGGACCATGAACATAAGATCGCTAACCGGATTGGCGGAGGCAAGCGCATATGACGTCCTCTCACAAGGGGGTGCTGGATCGCTCGACGTGACGCACAGCAATCCCGAGCTGCTCTATGGCAACACATTATGCGGCATCGGGCTGCCGTCCTACTCTTTGGATATTGCCGATTACACTGCCCATTACTTCCCGAACAAAGAGATGGCGGGCGATGAGCGCTGCCACCAGGAGACGGTTGAATCGTGGTGACGGAGAAGGCATCAGGGTCTGGTCTTTGAGGGCCATGTTCACGATTTCCTTAAGATCAGACCCCTCATGATTTCAGTTCGTAATAAAGAATTCCTTGTCCAGCGTATGATTTTTTAAGCTTCCTATTACTTTTAGTTGTCATATTACGTGTCATCGCATATATTAATATCGCATATATTGATGATTGAGCATCAACAATACTACGTGATTGGCATATGCCATAGCACCTGTGAGGAGGTTTTATGCGTAACATGTTCGTCATCTGGTTTATCCTGGTTACCCTCGCGATCCTGTTCCCGGCTTCAGCATTGGACGCCGCTGATGATTACGGCCCCCTTTCTGAAACAACCGGCGCTTCCATTACCACCCAAATGCAGGCCATGGGCGTGGATACGACCAAGATCCACATCGACCTGAACGTCAAGCTGTCGATCCCACAACAGGTCCGCACCGATGCATCAGGCAACCCCGCGTATGATGAAAACGGCGCGGCCCTTACCATACCGGCCGTTGACCTGTGGGCCATCCTGGTAAGGCCGGGCGGTGATAAGAAGCTGCCCACCATCGTGGTGCCCACCTGCTATCGCCGGGATATGTTCGTCCTGCTCTATGCCAACCTGGTGCTGTCCGATTACAACGTACTGGTGGTGGATATCCGCGGCTCGGGCTCTTCCAACGGGCAGTGGGCCTCCCTGGATATCCCCGAGCACTACGACATCGCCTACGTGATCGATACATGGATTCCGGCGCAGACCTGGTCGGACGGCACGGTCGGCATGATCGGGCCTTCGTACCTGGGCATTACCCAGCTGCTGACCGCCGGCAATGTCGAGCGCGACGCCAAGGGCGAACCGACCCATCTGAAGGCCATCTTCCCGCTTATCCCCATGAGCGACGTGTACAAGGATATTGTCGTGCCCGGCGGCATGATCGACATTGAATTCATGCTGATCTGGCTGGGCATCACCGATATGTGCGCCCTGCTGCCGCCGCTCACAGCCTTAGGCGACGCCCAGAGTCCGGACATGGACCCCATCCAGGAGGCCTACGACATCTGGAATCAGCACTACGCCGCCTTGAGCCTGCAGGCCGACTGGCTGACGAACGACGAGACCATGCGCAATGACGGCGATTTCTACGATCGCCGGTCCTCCATGCTGTATTGGCCGGTCAAGCCCGACGATGCCGCGGCCTATGGCGGCTGGGCCTATCCGGAAGGCGGCAAAACCTTCCCGGCCAAGTTGCCGGTGTTCCTGACCGGCGGCTGGTACTGCATCTTCACGCGCGGCGAATGCAATACCTACCAGTACGGCCTTTCCAAGCAGGCCCTGGGCGACAAGGCCTATCTCGTGGGGCCGTGGTACCATTTGGAGGCCATGCTGGGTTTAGGCATTAACGGCATGATGCTCAACCAGGTGGCATTGCGCTGGTTCGACCTCAAGATCAAGGGTATCGGCGCTTCCTTTACCGCGGATTATCCGGTGCTGCTCTATGTCATGGGCGCGGACCGCTGGCGGGCCGAGAAATCATGGCCGCTGCCGAAATCGCGCGTCCAAGACAAGACCTACTACCTTTCCACCAAGAAGGCTTCGAGCATTAGCGGTGACTGGTTCTCCACCTCCAACCAGGACCTCAACTTCAGCCTCACCGAACAGCCCAGCATCGCGGACTATAGCGGCACAACCCCGGTGCTCAAGCATAACCCGGCGAATTTGCACGGCGCCCTCTCGCGTTCGTCGACCCGCTGGATGATGGGCATGCCGGCCATCTTCTCCCAGATCAGCCGCTATGTTCTGGGCCAGGATATCGATGCCGGCCAGTACTGGGAAGACGAACGCAAGGACGAGGTCGGGGTTCTGACCTTCACCACCGAACCCCTGGCTGAAGACACCGAGATCGCCGGCCCCTTGAAGCTCTCCTTCTGGGCCAAGACCGAGTTTGGCGGCGAGCTCACCCAGGCCTTGATCGACCAGGCCTTTGTGGCCATAAAGGCGGCCTTCAACATCGGCGACAATGAAGACCTTATGCTCGACGCCATGACCCGCCGCGACGTGCAGTGGATCATCGAGGTCAATGATGTCTATCCCGACGGCCGGGCCAAGAACATCACCTCGGGCTGGCTGTCGGCCTGGCACCGGCCGTACGACCCCGCCGACCCCACCAAGTTGGATCCGGACTACAAGGCCTTTGACCCGTTCTACGATCATGCGGATAAAAACCCCAGCCCCATCGAACAAGGCATCCTCTATCCCTATGTGATCGAGGTCTGGCCCACGGACAATATGTTTAAAAAAGGCCACCGCATACGGGTCAGCATCTCGGCCTCGGATTTCCCGCACCTTCTGCCTAACCTGCGTCCTTCCACCAACACCTTGGTGATCGATGCCGCGGCGCATCAGGCCAAGCTGGACTGCACCGTGGTGGCCGACGATCTAAGCGCCAAAGGCACGACCTGGGACTGGATCAGCGACATCATGGCAACGGATGCCAAGGTGCGGAAGCAGACCAACGCGCTCCTGAAGGAGTTCACCGCCATGAGCCAGTATCTGCTGACCTATAACGACAGCACGGCCGGCGCCGGGTCCGAGGATACCTACGCCGAAGATAGCGAAGAAGATAACGGACACAAAGCCGCTTCCTCCGGAGATTCGGGAGACGGCGGCGGCAGCGGCGGCGGCAGCGGCGGCGGCTGCTTTATCTCGGCCGCGCGATAACTTCTGAGATCCGGTCCGGGCTCCGCCTTGGACCAGGCTGAAGACTGGTACTATACCGTCGTTGGCGCCCAGGACGCCCCCGCGCGGGGGCGTCGCTTGAGGCGCATAACGGTAAGGCTTTGCAACCTGTGTGAACCGTGAGGGCGGAGATTGATTTGCCGCTGCCCGTCTTTCTTGCTTCACAAGGACTGCTATGGTATATTTTCAATGTATATACGCATCTGGGACCGTCACCAATGAACTTTCTTAAGGTGAATTGTGATCTTAGAGGACTTGCACTCATACCGCGATGCCTGCAGGGGTTGCGGCGAATGTCTCGTGAACTGCCGTTATATGCGGTTTACGCGCGATCAGGCCGTTGAGGAGATTCGGAAGATTAATCGTGGAGAGACGGCATCCTCGCGCGCCGTGCGCGATTGCATGAGCTGCTATGCCTGCAACCGCTTCTGTCCCAACGATGCCCACCCCTACGAGCGTATACATTTCGCCTGGGATGCGCGCTACCGGCAGGAAGGACTGCCGATGCGCGCCAGTTACCTTATGCCGGGCCGACGCCCGAATTTCCGGCAGGATCTCCCGTTTTCCGCCCGCGAGAGGGAGTTGCATGCCCGCTGGGCATCGGATATGCCTCCGGCCCGCACCTGTCTGTACCCAGGCTGCAACCTCCTGGCCATGCCGCTTTTGGCCACCGGCGCCATCTTCGAGGTCCTGCCCGTCTGGGGGCGCTGGGATCTGTGCTGCGGCGAGATGTTTTTCCGCATGGGCCTTGTCGAACCGGTTCGGGGCGTCGCCGAGCGCCTGAGCTCATTCTACCGGGATAAGCCCATCGATGAGCTGGTGTTCGTCTGCCCGGCCGGCTACAACATGTTCTCGCATGTGCTGCCGGAACAGTTCGGGGCAAAGTTTCCCTTCAAGATAACCTTTTTCACCGACTGGTTCGACCATCAGCTCTCCCGGGGGAGGTTCAATCTGTCACAGGGGCTTTCAGACGCGGTCGTGGTCCACGATTCTTGCCATGGCCGTATCCTGGGCGATGCCTTCATGAACGGCCAGCGGGAGTTTCTTGGGAAGCTGGGCTTGCGCATCCATGAAACCGGGCTCAACCGGACGCACGGCCTGTGCTGCGGGGTGGCGGCCGGATGCAACCGCTACAGTCTTATTGACCTGGTGCGTTGGGGGTATACGGCGCTGCATACCCTGGAAAAAGCCGAGGGCGACGAGATCGCGGTCTATTGCACCGGGTGTCTCCTGACGCTGAATATCTTCCACCTGCTCAATCCTTTCGGCAAGCGACTCGTCCACCTGATCGAGTACACCCGCGCGGCCCTGGGGGAGCGCGTAGAACGCCGCCATACGGTGAAGGCCGTCCAGATGGCGGCGGGCATTGGAATCCATGCCTTGCCGCATTACCTGAATCCGAAACGGATCAAAATATCGTAGGGGGTTTGGATGAAGATCGATCTGCCGCCGGTAGGCATAAAGGTTCTGCATGACGATGCGGGACTAAGCGATGTGCGGTTGTTTCAGGGCGTCTCCTACTGCCAGGCGGTTTTTGAAGCCACCTTCGGCGCCGAACTTTTGGTCAGGCAGGAATCTATCCAGGTTTGCCAGTGGGCTCCGGCCGTATTGGGCTTCAAGACACCGCAAAATTCCTTTGAGGAGAATTTGAGGCCGCGTTTTCCCGCGGGCATCAAGGCGCTGTATATTGCGCCGCTAGCGCTCTTCCGACCAGAGCTTATACCGGATGTCGTTCTCATCCGGACATCCCCGGAGCGGTTTCAGGACATGGTCGATACGCTCGGCTGGGACGGCTTTATCGATCCCACACCCTATCGGCAAGACATCACGGCCCTGAACGCGTTCCGGAAGAGGCCGCTGCGGGGATTTTCCGCCTGGGCCATCAAGAACGTCAATACGTGGCTGCATATGCTCAATCGCTTTCGTAAATGGCACCATTTTACCACGCTCGTATTCAGAAGCACCTGGGCCACCCGCATCTTCGACCGCTTCATAACGGCCTATATGGCCAACATGTCCATGTGCCGCAACTCGCTGGTCATTCCCTTTCAGAACGGGCTGGCCAACATCAGCTATTTCTGTACGGGCGGGATCGCCTGGGGCAAGAACAGGCCCGATAATATGACCGCGGGGTTTCCCTGGGAGATCTACCGGAGGCTCGAGTCTATTCTCGACTACCCCGACATGACGGACCCGGGATCTCTTCCGGCAGGATTGAAAACAACAAAGGCAAAGCGCATCGCCCGCAAGGAAGACGGGGAGTCGCGGTCGACCTGAGAAAATAAGGAGGAAACACCATGCACGTACATTCCGTAGTGGCTGAACAGAGCCGATTGAGACGCTTCCTGTTGTTCATCTTTGCCCGCTACATCGAGGTCCCGTTGCTGCACCTGTGCTATTACCTCTTGCGCGGCAAAGGGAGGTGGCTGGGAAAGCGGTCCTGGTTTCGCTTCGTAGCCGCTTTTGCCCTGGCGCGGCCGTTCGGTTATCTGGGCGACAGCGCCAAACCCATGCCGTACGATGAGGTGCTCGCCATGATCGATGGACTTGACGGATCCATCGCCGTGGGTCCCTGCCGCTGCCGCATCGGGCACAAGGCCTGCTCCCACCCGCTTGAAACCGATATCGTCTGCCGGAGCGGATTTCGTGCCTGGATGAAGGCGTTCCCCAAAGATTACCGAGAGATCTCGAAGGAAGAGGCCAAGGACATTGTCACCCAGTGCCATAGCCTGGGAATGTTCCACATGGTTTTCATCCACTGTCCGGTGAACCTCTACAACGAATACGCGATCTGCAACTGCTGCATGTGCGGCTGCGTGCCGTACATCATCAACCGCGAGCTGACCCAGCTCAATTACCCGCTCATCGACGGCTTCTTCCTGGCCCACACCGACGGTGAAAAATGCAAGGCTTGCGCGAAATGCGTGGAGGTTTGCCCCTTCACGGCCCGTCGACTTAGAGACGGACGGAGCTGGGCCGAGGAGAACTGCTTCGGCTGCGGCCTCTGCTCGTATGCCTGCCCCGAGAAGGCCATCACCATGACCAGACTGCGCGATCCCCTGGCGCCTCGGGACCACCACGGCAACCACCCCGCCCATTATCACCCCGGTCTATACCGGCAACATCCACCGTATCGGGAGGAATAGAACGAGCATCCCGGGCCGGTTTGGGGGTTCCGTCGAGGGATTTGCACGCGTGGGTGATTGTGCTTACCATGAGGCCATAGCCATGGTGAACGCTTTCAACATACACTTTGCCGGACTCATAAAGAAACGCGATCCACGCCCCCGCGAAGGGGGCGACGCTATATCGCCGGCAAATGCATCCCCATCGTGCCGTTTCAATCCACGCCCCCGCGAAGGGGGCGACAGGGTGAGGGCCTGGACATTACCTGATCCATCAGTTTCAATCCACGCCCCCGCGAAGGGGGCGACCGCGATATCGAGGTTCTCCCCGTCATAGGCAATGTTTCAATCCACGCCCCCGCGAAGGGGGCGACCAACCGTTGGCGTGTAGGTTACTCCGGGGAGTAGTTTCAATCCACGCCCCCGCGAAGGGGGCGACTGCGCGTTAAGGGCCAGCCTAGGGGATCTCCATGTTTCAATCCACGCCCCCGCGAAGGGGGCGACCAGCAAATCAACAAGGATCGTTCCCGCCTGAGAGTTTCAATCCACGCCCCCGCGAAGGGGGCGACATGATACCAGCCTGAGCGCTGCACAATGCTACGGTTTCAATCCACGCCCCCGCGAAGGGGGCGACTACAAGGATAGCGACGCCCCCGGAACCGATAAAGTTTCAATCCACGCCCCCGCGAAGGGGGCGACCTCCGGCCCGGCAACGCTTCTATCGTTACTCCGGTTTCAATCCACGCCCCCGCGAAGGGGGCGACGCCTGCCTTCCTCGTGCAGAGAAAAGAGACACGGTTTCAATCCACGCCCCCGCGAAGGGGGCGACCGGTGATGACGTTCAAGGCCCGCACAAAGGGCGGGTTTCAATCCACGCCCCCGCGAAGGGGGCGACCGAGAGGTGATTGCCACCCGCGTTGGAAAGCGCGTGGTTTCAATCCACGCCCCCGCGAAGGGGGCGACATCTTTTCTCCTCAACTCTACAGGCATTGATTAGTTTCAATCCACGCCCCCGCGAAGGGGGCGACCTGAACCCTCAATTATAAGTGAAGGGTTCAGGAGTTTCAATCCACGCCCCCGCGAAGGGGGCGACGCTTGTATTGCACTTACAAAAACCATTTTTTCCTGTTTCAATCCACGCCCCCGCGAAGGGGGCGACCCATGCTCGATTCTGATGCCCCCGGCACCGATAAGGTTTCAATCCACGCCCCCGCGAAGGGGGCGACTACCCTCATCATTATATCACCCTTCCCAAGAGCGTTTCAATCCACGCCCCCGCGAAGGGGGCGACCGGGTAGCCGTTGGGTAGGTCCTTCATCTTCTCAAGTTTCAATCCACGCCCCCGCGAAGGGGGCGACTACATGCCTTGTCATACCCTCACGCTCCTCCACAGTTTCAATCCACGCCCCCGCGAAGGGGGCGACTGGCCGCGAACGCTGGGAACCTAAGGACTAATTGTTTCAATCCACGCCCCCGCGAAGGGGGCGACATGTCGCTGAGAAGATCGTCAAACTCACCCCCACGTTTCAATCCACGCCCCCGCGAAGGGGGCGACGTGGATCATTGTGGGGCCTATTGGATTAGAGATGTTTCAATCCACGCCCCCGCGAAGGGGGCGACATGTCGTCAATATAAAATCTCTCCTTGATATAGGTTTCAATCCACGCCCCCGCGAAGGGGGCGACTCTGGCGGCGTCAAAGCAGAGCTTACTTGCCTTAGTTTCAATCCACGCCCCCGCGAAGGGGGCGACCTCGATCAGCTCGGCAACCGTCTTCTGGTATGTTGAGTTTCAATCCACGCCCCCGCGAAGGGGGCGACATGTCGTCAATATAAAATCTCTCCTTGATATAGGTTTCAATCCACGCCCCCGCGAAGGGGGCGACTCTGGCGGCGTCAAAGCAGAGCTTACTTGCCTTAGTTTCAATCCACGCCCCCGCGAAGGGGGCGACCTCGATCAGCTCGGCAACCGTCTTCTGGTATGTTGAGTTTCAATCCACGCCCCCGCGAAGGGGGCGACTTCATGACCTCCTATTTCTTAGCCACATAGACGGGTTTCAATCCACGCCCCCGCGAAGGGGGCGACTCTGTGACTGAGTAGGACAATTCGGTCGGACCGAGTTTCAATCCACGCCCCCGCGAAGGGGGCGACAAGGGGACCTCCGCCTAGTTCGGCTGTTCCTTGTGTTTCAATCCACGCCCCCGCGAAGGGGGCGACACGTTCTCCTCTGCCTCGTCAAACTCATCAATGTCGTTTCAATCCACGCCCCCGCGAAGGGGGCGACCTTCGCTATCTGCGGATTTGTGGATTGCAATGCGGTTTCAATCCACGCCCCCGCGAAGGGGGCGACATGCCGGATCTCGTCCGACAATAGCCGTGGGCGCGTTTCAATCCACGCCCCCGCGAAGGGGGCGACAGTGGTAGCTGGTAAACTGCTCTTCAAGGACTCCGTTTCAATCCACGCCCCCGCGAAGGGGGCGACCTTTGCCGCCGTACCTGTGCAGTTGCTAATTCTGGTTTCAATCCACGCCCCCGCGAAGGGGGCGACTCGTCGTCGAACTCATCCTTATAGGCTTCAACCGTTTCAATCCACGCCCCCGCGAAGGGGGCGACTGCCTCCACTGTTTTGACCACGCTTTCGCGCTGTGTTTCAATCCACGCCCCCGCGAAGGGGGCGACGAGCAATGCTGGCATCGGGACTGACGCAATGCTGTTTCAATCCACGCCCCCGCGAAGGGGGCGACAAAGACGCATGGAAGCCTTATGGAGCAATCATTGTTTCAATCCACGCCCCCGCGAAGGGGGCGACTAAAAACCTATCCGCCGTCATCGACCGCGAGGCTGTTTCAATCCACGCCCCCGCGAAGGGGGCGACGCGGACACGTTGACATGCGCGAGTCATGGATTGGCGTTTCAATCCACGCCCCCGCGAAGGGGGCGACCCTTGGATGTTTTAGCCGTGACAATAATCTTTATGTTTCAATCCACGCCCCCGCGAAGGGGGCGACCTTTGCTGGCGGTGTGGAGAGAGATGCTATATCTGGTTTCAATCCACGCCCCCGCGAAGGGGGCGACCTTTGCTGGCGGTGTGGAGAGAGATGCTATATCTGGTTTCAATCCACGCCCCCGCGAAGGGGGCGACCGCGTTCAATGGTATTGATGCCGGATGCCGGAGGTTTCAATCCACGCCCCCGCGAAGGGGGCGACTCTCCTATTTATGGTACACATCATAAATCAGCAGTTTCAATCCACGCCCCCGCGAAGGGGGCGACAAGCACAAAGCCTGTCAGGGTGGGATTAAAATTGTTTCAATCCACGCCCCCGCGAAGGGGGCGACCACCGAGGCGCATGTTGGGCAAAGTGGGGAAGAGGTTTCAATCCACGCCCCCGCGAAGGGGGCGACGCTTACCGTCTGACTTTGATTCTCGGCAGGTAAAGTTTCAATCCACGCCCCCGCGAAGGGGGCGACTCTAGTCACGGTCGCCTGTCCTCTTCCTTCCCTAGTTTCAATCCACGCCCCCGCGAAGGGGGCGACTGAGGCAGAACTCGCGGTCTATCTGGTCATTGGTGTTTCAATCCACGCCCCCGCGAAGGGGGCGACGCCGAGCGCCATGTTACGCCTCCTTATCTTTTTGTTTCAATCCACGCCCCCGCGAAGGGGGCGACCAGATCAATGTGCGCAAGGAAGAGGATTTGAGGGTTTCAATCCACGCCCCCGCGAAGGGGGCGACCTGGGAGATGGTGGAGGAGGCGTGATGAAATGGGTTTCAATCCACGCCCCCGCGAAGGGGGCGACATGGTAGTGCCGGTGAATGACCCGAGATTTACAGTTTCAATCCACGCCCCCGCGAAGGGGGCGACATCTTATCGATTATGATCAGGATGGTTGGTACGAGTTTCAATCCACGCCCCCGCGAAGGGGGCGACCAAACTCGACATCATGTATCCCGCAAGCCCCGTGTTTCAATCCACGCCCCCGCGAAGGGGGCGACATCTGTATTGCAATTACCAAAACCATATTTTCCTGTTTCAATCCACGCCCCCGCGAAGGGGGCGACGTCTTCCCATTCCTGGCCTAGCCAGTCATTGGTGTTTCAATCCACGCCCCCGCGAAGGGGGCGACCGATAATTTTACCCTTTACCCCATCTATGACTGGTTTCAATCCACGCCCCCGCGAAGGGGGCGACGAATCACCCCCAAATCGACCCTGAATCGACCCTGTTTCAATCCACGCCCCCGCGAAGGGGGCGACGCCGGCCTCCCAGCACACCAGCTGGCTGTTGGCGTTTCAATCCACGCCCCCGCGAAGGGGGCGACGCGGCCGGTGGCCAGCCAGCAGCTGTGCCGCTCCGGTTTCAATCCACGCCCCCGCGAAGGGGGCGACCTGGCCGTGCTCGTGGATTTTATTCGTAACCATGTTTCAATCCACGCCCCCGCGAAGGGGGCGACCAGCGCCGCCGAAGCCCTGCGCCACGGCGTGCCGGTTTCAATCCACGCCCCCGCGAAGGGGGCGACGCGGCCTGATGACATGGACGCATGTGCGCGGCGTTTCAATCCACGCCCCCGCGAAGGGGGCGACTACATGCCTTGTCATATCCTCACGCTCCTCCACAGGTTTCAATCCACGCCCCCGCGAAGGGGGCGACCGGTCAATATCCCCAGCCCAAGGAGGTATCTATGTTTCAATCCACGCCCCCGCGAAGGGGGCGACCTATGTGGCCCTCACGGCCTACGACACGTCCGGGTTTCAATCCACGCCCCCGCGAAGGGGGCGACCTCTGAGGCTCTTATCATGGCAGCGCGAGTGCTCGTTTCAATCCACGCCCCCGCGAAGGGGGCGACTTACGATGGGCGCTAATGTTGCCACCGCTCTCGGGTTTCAATCCACGCCCCCGCGAAGGGGGCGACTACTCATTTGCCTACTGCTATGCGTCAGCGTTTGTTTCAATCCACGCCCCCGCGAAGGGGGCGACCAACGGCGCGCAGGTGAGAGTCCAGCTTCATATGTTTCAATCCACGCCCCCGCGAAGGGGGCGACTCTGTGACTGAGTAGGACAATTCGGTCGGACCGAGTTTCAATCCACGCCCCCGCGAAGGGGGCGACGGGTTCAAGCGGGCGGTCATCAGTCTAGTTTCACGTTTCAATCCACGCCCCCGCGAAGGGGGCGACGATAGAGAGGGTTAAATGGCTTATAGAGGGCAAAGTTTCAATCCACGCCCCCGCGAAGGGGGCGACTGCTTTCTGCTAGCATACCATTTTTATATGGCAAAATGCCAGGGTTGCGCGAACCACTTGCTTATGCGTAGCAACAAATATTCAGTTGTCAATGAGCGGCAAAGTTTCTAATGTGAATACAGGTCTTTATAACCGATGCGAAGCACCCAGGAATTTCATGCGTGCTTCAGGTTCGCGGAAGGTCAAACAATCAAAGGGCCTTCCTGATCGATTGTTTTTTTGGCGCCTACATGTTCAACCCTACGCCGCCAGTTTGCGCCCAGGTAATAGAAACGAAGGCTGTCAACCTCAGGCTCGATCTCATCTATCAGCCGCTGTTTCAGAACCACCCACTGGGCCGGATCAACAATACACTCAAAGACTGAAAATTGCACTCGCTGGCCGTAGTCCTGGCAGGCCTTGGCCACCCGCCTGAGTCGTGTCTGGCCGCCATCGTCGGTAACAGCGACATCATAGGTGATGAGCACAAACATTGCCGTCCTCCAAATATGTTATCGAACCTAAAAGGGTTGAGACAATTTGTACCTACCCTTTGATCAAAGACACCCTCCTATTTCCAGATGAACGGTGGATAGCCGTCCAGGTCACCGCGAAGATAGCGCGCCAGCAGCATGGCCTGCACATGAAACAAGATCCCGAGATTCACCTTTTCCCCAAGAAAAGGATGCATGATCTCTTCCTTTTTGCGCTCTTGATAAGCCACCAGCACGGTTTTGCGTGTCTCGTCCATCATCATTACAGCCCCTGAATCCATATGAATGAATCCCTTGGCTTGCACCTGCTTCAGGTTGATGAGCGATAGCACCAGCCGATCAGCGATGAAAGGCCGGAACTCCTCCATGATGTCCAGCGCCAGGCTGGGCCTGCCGGGCCGGTCGCGATGCAGAAACCCCACTGCCGGGTCAAGACCGACCCCTTCCAGGGCGGAGCGGACATCGTGCACCAGTAGGGTATAGATGAACGAAAGCAGGCAGTTCACGTTGTCCAGCGGTGGACGGCGGTTGCGTTCTCCAAAAGGAAAGTCCTCTTTCTGTGACACGATCAGTTGGTCGAACACGCTGAAATAGGTATGCGCCGCATCGCCTTCGAAACCGCGTACCATGTCGAGGTTGTTGTTTTTCTCCAGGATATTGAGATAGGCGCTCAGGCGCTGTACGGCCTCACTCATGCGTTCCATCTCCATGTGGTCCTTCTCGCCGTGGTCGCGCATGGCCCTTTGCAGCACGGTGCGGCTGTTGGCGATCTTGCCAATCAGCACCATCCTGGCCAGCTCGGCCGAACAGCGCGCGTCGTCGGCCTTACGGTACTGTTCGCGGCGCAGCAAAACGTTTCCTGATACCGGCCCCTGCACCCGCGCCAGAAAGCGGCCGTTTTCGGTCATAAAGCTCACGCCCACGCCGTTCTCGGCGCAGAAGCCCATGAGGAACGGGCTGGCCATCACGTTGCCGAAGCACACGATGCCGCCTAGGGTGTGGATGGGCAGGCGCAGGCGCATCTCCTTGTCCACGTTCACCACCACAGTCTCGCCTTCCTTGTTCAGGTAGGCGCCCTGGCTGGTGACATACAAGGTATTCAGAAGTTTTTTCATGGCTCATCCAGCATGCGCGTGATGTAGCCTCGCACGGTACGTTTCTTCTGCATGGTCTTTGGCATGCATATCTCCAGCAATGAGCATTGCTCGCAACGCTTGGCGTATATGGGAGGCGGCGTAAGCCCTGAAATCAGAAGGGCGCGCACACGTCTGGCCGTCTCCTCGGTTTCGCGGCGCAAGTAGGCATCAAATACAACATCAAGCCTGTGTCGTGTCCGGCCGTAAAACAGCGCGCCCTCAGGTATGCTCACTACCAGCATTTCCTCCAGACAGAGCGCCTGGGCGCAGAGCTGCACCTTGTCGGAGTCATCTCTTTTGGGTTTGCCGCGCTTGTACTCAACCGGAAACGGCATCCATGAGCCGCCGGCCTGGCGGTGAAACTCCACCACGTCGGCCTTGCCGATCAGCCCCAGCTTGAGCGAGCGCAGCGGTATGCCGTATTCGATGCGCACATCCCTACGCGATTCACGGCGTTCCTCATGCGCGCGCTCGTGCATGAGCCGACCCTCAGCCGTCAGCACGTTTTCGCTCCAGACCTGCTCGATGTGGATCAAGGCGCACTGCCGCTCACAGAACACAAAGTGCTGCAGGGCCGAGAGCGCGATCAGATCGTCTTCGGCATAGCTCATGGTTTCTTCCCCGGCGCGCCGCGTGCCTGAGAACGTACCCGGTAGAGCCGCTCGGTGAAGCCGCCTTCTTCCAGGAACTGCTTTTCCAAGACCCGCAAAAGCTGGTCCAGGAGGTAGTTGGTCTGGTGGATCACACAGATGGCGGCATTGGCTGCGTTTTCCGGGTTTTGATCTTCAAAATAGGACCTATAGGTCGAATAAGACCTATTTTCCTTCCACGCCAAAGCCCTGACTGATTTGGCCCTGGGGTCGTCCTTGGCCCAGGCCTTCAGGCCCTTTTGCCGCAAGAAATCCTGGTAATCCTGCAGCAGCTCTTCCAGACTGGCGCGCGCCACGCCGATCAGCTTCAGTTCGGTCTTCTTGGACGTGCCTGAGGCCGTGCTCCCCTCGGCGATATTCTGTTTTCCGCTGCGCGCCGCTTGCACCATCTGGTCGTGGGTGCGCGAGCGCCTGTCGATGAAGCGCTCGCAGAACACCACCGTGGCGTCATACACAATCTCCGCCATCTGATACGACTTCAAGTCCCGATACCCGCCATGCGGTGGGATGAGGGGCTGTTGTGAGGGTGGATCAGTCATCTTTTTTATTATCAGGGCATCTTTAGAAGCCTTCAATCTCCTCTGGTTTTAGGCCATCCAAATTGTTTAGAGTATAACTCCCGTCAGGATTGATGGTAAGGGTCTTATGTACCTTTGCGGATGAATATTGCCCGGCCTTGCAATTGTGCTCCCACCAGATCACTTTCAGCACGGACATACTTCCTGCAGGCCGCGCAGAGGATTCATCATTTTCAAAAAGCTTGGGAAGAATGGCCTTGACAACCTCCGCATCCTCATCCGAAAACTTTGTACGCTCGGCAAGCTGAGGGTTCATACTCCCGTAGGTGACATAAATCACCTCCTTCCCTATACGATGTTTCATGCCCATTTGGTCAGGCTGCCTATTAATTCCGTCCCCTTCAAGGCTTGTCGATTTGATAATCTGATCTGAGATGATATGGCTATTGATACTCTCTTTACTGAATGCAGACTGTATCGTAACAGGTCCTCTTATGGATATTGATACTCCAGCACCACTGCTACCATCTTGTGATGCATCGTTAGTCTCTGCCTTCTTCCCTTTTTTATCAGAACCTTTAAAAGGAAAAACTTGACCAAATGCTCTTACATCGAACCAAGTCTCACAAGCTTTTTTTCGAACATCAGGAATGTTTTTCAGATCACCAAGGGCTGCCTCAGCTCTTTTCCTTAGATTAGGAAATACGTCTGCTTTATTGTCATCTGATTGAACAAAAATACTTTTTCCATGCTCGAGGAGTCTATCCCGTATCTTGCGTTTGAGACATACATCAGTCATTTCACCAAATCCGTCGTAATCAGTACGGGGACGGTTTCCATTTAAAGGATCTCCATTAGGATTAGCATTTTTAACGCTCATGATAATTGCGAAATCGATTTTTTTGCTTAGAGTGGCCATAATGTTTCTCCCCTTTAATATATTTTATTTTCAGGTTCAGTTTCCTGATCTTCTACATCACCGGCTGATTTCAAAACCCATTGCCCATTTTCACGCTTATGCTCTTTCAGCCATTTTCGTTGACAATGATAGGCTAGAAGATATTCCCCGCTCAGTCGGTCATCCTTGTTGAATTGATCACTTTGAAACTGACAACAGATATTATCAATCAATTCTTTATAACCCATAAGCAATCCAGGTCTTTTTGCATTGATGCGGGCCATGTATGGTGCCAGGCTTGTTTCAATTGTACGCCATGTTGAAAAAGGCCGGTCAGCAAACCTCTGCATTAGGCGTGCTGCTGTAGTCTCCCGATTCTCTTTAGCGAAGGAAAGTGCTACGGATTCTACCTTTTCAGCTACGGCCAGTAATCTTCCATATAGGTAATCCCGCGTATTTCGATCTTCCTCAAGTGCCATCATATACCCCCTCTCTTTGTGAAATCCTTTGAATAACGAACACGATATACCTAAACATTTTTCAAAATCTGGCTGTCGCCCATCTTTTTCAAATTTGAAAGCTACCCGATTCGAAGCACGACGGACACATTGTTCGACTAGATCACGAGGAATAGGACGACCGTCTATGATTGAAGGCAAGATGCGTTCGACGGTTGCATTAAGAAGCTTTATGCCGTTCTTGCCTTCGGCCTTGCTGCTATAAGCACACCATGCAATGTCTTTGGGCGCGGGAGCTCCTTCAAAAATAATCTGTTTCTTTTTGTCTTCTTTGTCTCTGCCGAAGTTTTGCATCCAGGCAAAATCGGAATGCCATTTTTCTATGCGTTCAAGAAATTCAGAACCGGTTAGTTCCCGGTAAAAGGTTATTGCCATGCGCCCTGGTGTTGCGGAATCCAACCCCATGACAACGATGTCTTCCGTGTCTTTTATATCGGCTTTGTATCCCGCGAGCTTCTTCTTAAAGCGCTGAGCAAATGCTTGTCCGATATCATCGGCTAGTGAAGCTGGAAGATCTTCTTTCTGGAACTCCTCACCAAGGAAATCCCAGGAGTTCGCGCATGGGTCGGGGATGGGTTTACAACTTACTGCCCATGCCACAAAACATTTCACAAATTCATCTTCTACTTTATGGTAACCTTGTCTACGAATAAGCCATCTAAGCGCATTATGTGCTTTTTGACTTTCAACATAACCAACGGTGCAGGCTTGTCTTCCAGAATCATCTTTCTTATCAGTAAAACGTCCGCGAAAAGTAAAACCGTCAGAGTCATTTGATGAGATGATCTTAGCCCCATCATCTGAAGTTCTTAAAAAGCGATGGTGTCCTCTTGCAATTCGTACTGTTTGACCTGAAAGCATACAGAATGGCAGATCTTTTTGGTTCGGCATGTTTTGGTTGGCATCGAATTTTATCCAAGATTCTATAAGGCTTTCATCTTCCCATGTTCCCGTGCAAGGATTTTCAGCCTCAATAACGCGCCACCTGATGAATACTTTATTGTCATCAACAGATGTCTTCTTGCCTTTGGGGTTAATCGTCTTGAGAGGGAATATGTTACTATCTGATAAGTCTTTAAAAATTGATTCTTTCTGTAAGTAAGCCTTTACAGCCTTGGCTTTCGGGTGACTATACGGTGATTTTTCCCAGTCTTCTAATAAACGGATCATCTCTTGAAATCGTCTGACTTTTCTGCCTGGTAAATCGGCTGCACAATAGCTTAGTTCCTCGCAAAGTGGATGAGGTGCGTCTTTGGCCCCTGCTCGATTGGCTGAGGATTCGGTTGTCGGAATAATTGTTATGGCTTCGTCCCAATTCAAAGTGCGAGCATTCTTGAATTTTCCATGCCTATCAATTGTGATCTCAACATGGGCTTTTTTGGCCATGTGAGAGACTGGCCATGGTCGCTCTTCACGTTTCAGATTCGCTTTATCAATTTCCAAGCTTGTCTCATAAAGTTTTTGTATCCAACTCATTCAGCTACCCCCAGCTCTTCAGCTTCAAGATCTACTGATTTGAGGTTTTCTGTGCCGAAGCTCTTGGCTTCCATCTGGCGGACGAATTTGCGGTGCTTACAATCTTGCGGCCGGTCAAAAGTCAGAAATCCTTTTCTAAGTGTGGGATACCAGAACCGGGCGTATAGCTCGTTCTTGCCAGTTTCATCCGGATAATCAAAACCATGAAACATCAGCCCATAACCAACTTCATCATCCCCATCATATGCGCCTGCGCCTGCGCCGAAAACACAAGGCTCGACATAGCCTTGACAATCTCGCGTTCCCAGGAAGATATCCTGGCGGCCACCGCGTTCCAGCATCCGCTTGGCAATGGCAAAGTGTTTACCTTCTTTACGATCTTGTTCCAGATTCTTCTGATGTTCATTCCATTCAAAATGTGCCCGCACTTGGTACTCCACGCCATATTTTCTGTTTGCATCTTCCACATTCTCATCAATGCCGGTTAAGAATGTGTATATGGCGAGCGTGTTTCCACCACTGAATTCAAGCGGTTTTGTCCCTTTGGTCTGCGTGCGTATCCGCCGCATTATCCGCACCGTATCAACGACCCAGATAATCGTGGGCTTCCAGTAGATTGACTTACAGACCCCTTTCAGGGCTTCGTAGGTTGGAAGGTGGTATGAGCATTTCTCGCCGCCTATTTTGGTGAGCGGGTCGGTGAAGAGAGCATAACGACCCCAAAGTCTGAATTCGATAGTGTTTTTAGGTAATGTATTCATCTTGGAATTGCTCCTCCTGCTTCACTGGTTCCAATGATAAACCGGTTTTTCTGCTGTAGTATTGATTTCCAAGGTAGAAGATCTCGGTATTTTCCTGAACTCGATACAGCGCTTTTTCCTGGGCCAACTTGTCGAACTCATAAGGGAACAGGTTGACCGAATACTGCTGGGCCTTTTTGACCAAGGCATACTGTTTTTCCAGATCAAACGCTGCACAGAACTGGCAAATTAAATCCTTTCCTTCTTTATCATAGGGAACGATCACACTGCGCGTTGGTGCATCAATAGATTTGAACAGTTTGGCCGCCGTCATGAATGACTGCCTCAGGTTGATATCCGGTTTTGTCTTGTTCACCCGTGCGTATTCATGGACAGCTAAGCTGTTCGTTGAAAGCAGATTCAGCAGGGTATCATTTCGCCCGGCATTTGCGGGATAATCCATGAGATCTTTCCGGTCATAAAAGTAATTTTGGTAGTACCACCTCAACAATTTCGGACCGATGATATCACTGTCGTATTTAGGCGGATCTTCTTTAAAGTCATCAAGAACACGGTTTGATTTTTCTTTGCCCACTGCGATGTCTTTCAGATAATCAAGGCCCTCATTAAGGGGATTAACAAGAAAAACATTACCGAACTCCGGGCTGCCATGGCGATTGCAGCGGCCCGCAGCCTGGGCGATGGAATCAAGCCCGGCAAGCAGACGTATGACCGAACGGAAATCGATATCGACACCTGCTTCGATGAGCTGAGTGCTGATACAAAGAGTCGGTTTTTCATCGTGAAGCCTCTGCTTGATTGTCTTGAGTGCCTGCTTCCGGTGCGCTGGGCACATTCCCGTGCTCAGGTAAAAGATTTCAAAACCATCTCTCTTGGCTTCATCATAAATCATACGGGCAGCCTTTTTGGTATTGACCACCACAAGACAGTTTCCACTTTGCTTGACTTGATCTACCGCCAGTGTTGCTATTCCAGGATATGGCCATCCTGGCGATTTTCGGCAATCATGCACATGAACCCTCTGCAAATCGGCAAAGAGTTTGTGCACATTGGGGATGAGTTCATTGTCTTTTGAAAGCTTAAGAGTGCCTTTTTTAACATCGACTTCTCCTAAAAGTGGCTGTGTGGCGGTGCAAAGAACGACCGAACTGCCGCAATGATCGACAAGAAAGTTGATGGCATTGTTGAAGAGATGAACACACCTTACAGGGAGGGTTTGTATTTCGTCAAAAACAATAACAGACTTGGCCAATTGGTGCATCCGTCGTGCACCGCGTGTTCCAGCGCCGAAAAGCGCTTCCAGGAATTGAACCATGGTGGTGTAAACAATGGGGGCATCCCAATTCTCGGTAAGGAGCTTTTCTTCCCAGCTCTGGGCCTCCGCACCAATATTGGAATGATGTTCAAGAACAATCTTACCGCAATCTTCAGGAGACTCTTCAGGTTCAAGGATTTCCCGTACGACTTGCGCATTCTGATCAATGATGGTTGTAAAGGGGACCACATAGATAATGCGCTCCATGCCATGTTTTTCTGCATGGCGTAGCGCAAAACGTAGGCTTGCAAGCGTCTTGCCGCCTCCGGTTGGCACCGTGAGGGTGAACAAACCATTGGCTCTCTCTGCAGCAAGCAGGCAATGTTCGGATACTTCCTTGCGGATTTCGTCAACCCGGTTTTTGGTCTCAAACGTTCTATACTTGTTTTCCAGGCGCCCAATCAGCACGCTCCACTGCTTGTAATTACCTTGCTGGCGATAACGCTTGATTTGTGGTTTCTCTGATTCGGCCGAGTTCAGGCGGTCAGCATCGATGAGCGCACTGAAGAGAAACCGTACCAGTAATCCCAAGTTGAATTGAGCTAACGTTGAAGATGGATTTTTATCCGGGCAAGCAAGTGCAATTTCCCGACATTTATTCTCAAACGGCTTCGTAAACAGTGCATCCGAAAGGATGCCGCGTATCTTCACAAGGATATGTGTGTCGATCATCTTGGAGCATTCTTCTCGGTGGGTTTTCTTGTCCTCCTTCTTCAACCGTTTGGAATAAGAATCCCAAGTACCAGTGTTGTCAGTCGTAATGCAGTTTATGAGGCCAGAATGATGCGAGACCAAACAGAGTGAAAGAATCTGGCAAAGAATTCTATGGGCATTGGAGACGCTGATGCTATTGGCGAGAAACTGTGCGCCCGCTGTTGAGTGGTCAATTTTGCCTTTCTTGCCTGCTGAGTTTTCGAAATTATCATCCTCGTCTGGATCAAAATGAGGGTCGTTTACTTTTATCGCATCCGTTATATATTTTTGAAATTCAGAGCTGTATTTTCCAAAGTCATGCAACAGACCTAGGAGTTCTCCATATTCACCCATCCTAATTTTTTCTGCATGAGATCGAGCAAGCATAGCGACACCTTCAAGATGTTCACAAAGAGTCTGGTTCTTGTGGGCTATGAAATTAGTCATGATTTCTTCTTTCGAACACTGCAACCAGTGCTTGCAGATTACGGTAACAGTCACACCAATCAACAATAGTGGATAAGAGTGCAGCTTTTTTCATCTTCTCCAATCTATCACCAAAGTATACCAAAACCACCCCAAAACGACCAATGTTTGTCGCAGAAAATTATCCCAATTTAATCTAACCGCATGAACTCGATGGCGCGCTGGGCGGTTTTGGAGGAGATTTCGAAACGCTCGGCCAGCTTCGCGGCATTCGGGTAGGTCTTGGCTTTGACACGTTCGTCGAACCAGAAGAAACGCTCATATATAGTTTGATCAGACATAACAACCACCTAAGAGTGCAATATTTATAGCACATATACCCACATGGCATGTTTGTCAAACCCCTGTGGAGGAGCTCGGTCAACCAGAGAAGCCCGGGGCGGATAGAAATCTGGGGTCCGGCTGGACTGCCGAGGTTTATTCCACGTTGTGATCCTTATCGATTGACGGGGCAGGTTCTTGGCCTTTGGGCTGTGGTTTTCCCGTAAGTGTTTCCTGCTCCTGAACCGGCTGGTCAAAATCTATACATGCGCTCGGCCCGAATAATGTTTGGATGATGCTCTCATGGTTAACACCGGTGATTCTGTGGTAGCCGTTCTCACAGATGATATAGTCCACCTGCGTGATCGGCATGACATCCTCCCGGGGGTTGTAGAGAAAGATGTTATGGACCTGGCCCCTGTCATAGGAAGTTATCTCATTTTGACACAGCGCTTTCATGATCTCCTTGTCCTTGAGCAACCACACGGATTCTCGTATGTTCACGATATCGTTCTTCAGGTATGTATACCCATCGACGCAGTATGGAGCGATACGGTTCTTTTCGAAGATGGAGCTTACCGAGATCTTACGGCCCTCCATGGGTGATTGGCTGAGTGTATCCTTTTCAAAATATTTTTCACTTGAGCAGACCAGCAGGATTGAGAGTTGGTTCATGCCTTTTCGGAGGCGGTATTCCCGTGCCAGGTTGATAATCGAACTGTGACCGGCCGAGTGCCGGAAATATTTCCCATCCAGTCCGTTTGCCCCCACGATTACGAGGTCGATGGGGAGATTTTCGATCAGATTGCCCGCCACGATGTCAGGGATCAGGGCGATATTGCAGAAGTTTCTTCGGCGCAGATAGAGGGAGTACTGGGTGCCGTCATGGTAGATGATATGGTCGCCGTAACTGCTCTGGGTCTTTGGTTGCCCTTCGCAGATAAAGATATTGATCATCTTGGAGATGTTGTATTCACGCTCGGAGCCCCGGATCGTTTTATTTTCTTTATCATGGTGGATATGTTCGATCAGCGCATCGCGGAAACCGCACAAGACCGTGGCTACCATTTCGCTGTAACCGTAGAGCAGGACATTGATCTCCTGCTTCTCCTCGAAGGTATTCACCATTTCCCGGGTGAAATATTTCCGGGAAGCGGCCCGGATCTTTCTTCGATAATCATGATGGGCGGTGAATAACCTTTCGATCTCGGACATCAGGGCCACACGATTGATCTCATGCTTTTTCCCAATCATTTTCTGCAGGGTTTCCACCAGCTTCAGTAGGCCAAGATGGCAGGACCGGGTCTTCAGAAGATCTTCCATGAGATAGTTGAGAAATTCGTTGAGCCTGCTGGTTGTATTCTCGGAGGTTTTGAAGTCATTGACCTCGGTTTCCCCTTTGTTGTTGCGATACAGTGAATAGCCGAGGATATTGGCCACGGATATAAGGATCATCTCAAGCAGTTTTGATGCGTTGGGCGCGATCATGATGTCATAGTTCAGCACCATCTCTCTGATGTCGATCTGCATCTGGGTGTCGACGGCGCAATCATACAGGTTAGAATCAATCTCCAGGAAAAAGGTGACGCCTCCTTTTATCAGGACATCGGCTACGCTGAACAGTTCTCCACGGAGATCCTCAAGGACCATCGTGATGATTGACCGCAGCTTTTCCATGAGGAATTTGATCGTGCCCTCATCCAACCGGGGCGTATCAAATCTCGGTTCCCTGAAAGCGATCAGAATCTTATTGGTCTTGTTGTTGATTTCAATATCATGAATGATCCGGCTCTTGATCCAGTGTATCTTGGATTCGATGGGTATCCCATAGGTGAGACACATCGAATATGGTCCGGCCGGTGTGCGGGAAACACTGATGTCAAGCGCGTCGGCGAGCCTCAGATAGGAGGCCAGGAGCCTGAGCCGAACCGGTTCCTTCTGTACGCTCAGTTTTTCATCGCAGGCGTTTATATCCTCCCGTTTCCGATGGAATCGACACAGCTTCCCCAGGACGTCCTTGTCAAACTCATCCACGCCGACTCTTGCATAATGCTCGACGATGAAACGCTCGGACAATTCATGGTGATAGTTTCTTATCTCTTGCGGCTTGCCGCTCAGCGCGGGGCGAAACTCCTCGGCTACGGCGGGAAGCATGCCTATGTCATGGAGCCAGGCCGATGCAAGGAGAAGAAAGCGCTCCTTCTCGGTAAGTTCCTGGTATCTTTCATCCGGGATCAGCTTGTGTATCAGATCTTCAACCGCCCTGGAATGGTCTATGCCATGCGGAGTGTAGAAAGGCAGGGTTTTCTTGTCTTCGTGCTCTTTGAAAAGCTCGGATACCTTGGCGCGGATCTTGATGAGCTTTTGCGAATACGGATCTCCCAACCAATTGTCCCAGTCCATTCAGCCTCCCGTTACGATTGATTCATCAAACCGTGCCTCATAAATACGTTGCCAAGAGAGAGGAGCTGATCACCGATTCGCTTCTGGGTGGATTGCATGAATGTATACGATAACATACTTATAATCCTAGATTTTATTGTTGTCAAGCAAGCGTCAGCACAAGAACCAGCGCGAGGATGAAAAATTATTTATAGGAATGTTTACTAACAATATCATTCGGTGTAAGAAAAAAGACATGTTGGATACACGCCTTGAAAAGGACCTCCTGGGCGAGCTGGAGATCCCGGCGCACGTATACTGGGGCATCCATACGGCGCGGGCGGTGCGGAATTTCTCCATCAGCGGCCTGGCGGTGAACCCGGCCTTAGTACGGGCCCTGGCGCAGGTGAAGAAGGCCTGCTGTCTGGCCAATCTTGAGACCGGGCATATCAGCGATGACAAGGCCCGGGCCATCAGCGCGGCCTGCGACGAGATCATCGCGGGCCACCTGGCCGACCAGTTCCCGGTGGATGCCCTGCAGGGCGGGGCCGGGACCTCCACCAATATGAACATCAACGAGGTGATCGCCAACCGCGCCATCGAAATCCTGGGCGGGGTCAAAGGCGATTACGCGCTGGTCCATCCGCTGGATGACGTCAACCTGCACCAGTCCACCAACGATATCTATCCCACGGCCGTCAAGGTGGCCGGAATTTATGGACTAAGGCGCCTGGCCCAGGCCGTGGCCGAGCTGCAGGGGGCTTTTCAAGCTAAGGAAAAAGAGTTCGGCGCTATCGTCAAGATCGGCCGCACCGAGCTGCAGGAGGCCGTGCCCATCACCCTGGGGGCCGAGTTCGCGGCCTTCGCGGAAGCCTTTGGCCGCGACCGCTGGCGCACCTTCAAGTGCGAGGAGCGCCTGCGCGTGGTAAACCTGGGCGGCACGGCCGTGGGCACCGGCATCGCCGCCCCGCGCGACTATATCTTCCTGGCCGTCGAGAAGCTGCGCGAGGTCACGGGGCTGGGATTGAGCCGCGGGGAAAATTTGGCGGGTGAGACCGCCAACGCCGATGCCTTTGTGGAGGTCTCGGGCATCTTTAAGGCGCACGCCGCCAACCTGATCAAGATCATGAACGACTTGAGGCTGCTGAACCTGCTGGGCGAAATCAAATTGCCGGCCCTGCAGGCCGGGTCGTCCATCATGCCGGCCAAGGTCAACCCGGTGCTGGTGGAGGCCGCCATGCAGGTGGGCATGAAAGTGACGGCCAATGACGCCATTATTACCGAAGTGGTCAGCCGCGGCACGCTACAGATCAACGAGTTCCTGCCGCTCTTGGCTTCAGCGCTTTTGGAATCGCTCGACCTGTTGACCAGGATCGACACCCTGTTGGCCGGGCATATGCAAGGTATCCAGGCCGATGAAGAAAAATGCCGCGCTTATTTCGACCGTTCGCCCTTGATCATTACGGCCTTAACGCCTACGATTGGATACGAGAAGGCCACGGCCATGGTGCGGGAATTTCAGGATTCAGGACAAACCGATTTCCGGGGCTTTCTGGAGGAAAGACTCGGGGTTGAGCTTGTGGAAAAGACATTGTCGCCCTATGCCTTGACGGCCTTGGGGTATAAAAAATAAAAGCATGGATACGACACCGAAGGGCAACCGTCTGCATATCGGCCTGTTCGGCCGGACCAATGTCGGCAAGTCGAGCCTCATGAATTTGCTTTTGGGCCAGGACCTGGCCATCACTTCCCCCGTGGCCGGGACCACCACGGACGTGGTCGAAAAGGCGGCCGAGCTCTTACCCATCGGGCCGGTGCTCTTTCTGGACACGGCCGGGCTGGATGACACCTCGACCCTGGCTGAAAAGCGTTTGCAGAAGACCGCCAAGATCTACGAACGCGCGGATGTGATCCTCTTAGTGACCGAGCCCGAGGTCTGGACCGCATTCGAGGATGAGGTGCTGGCCAAGGCCTCGGACAAGCAGATCCCGGTGGTGGTGGTGATCAACAAGATCGACCTCAAAAAGCCGGGCAAGGACTTTGTCGAGCAGCTGAAAAAGAGATGCGGCCGCGTGATCGAGATCGCCGGCACGGACCTGGCCGGACGCGACGGCTACGTGAACGCGCTTAAACGCGAGCTTATCGAGGCGGCGCCGGACGACATCATCCAGAACCCGACCTTGGTGGGCGACCTGGTCAAACCCGGCGGCCTAGCCCTGCTGGTGGTGCCCATCGACCTGCAGGCGCCCAAGGGCAGGCTCATTCTGCCCCAGGTGCAGACCATCCGCGACCTGCTGGACAACGACGCCGCTGCCATGATGGTCAAGGAGCGCGAACTCGCTCCCATGCTGGCCAACCTGAAGGAACCGCCGGACGTGGTGATCTGCGATTCGCAGGCCATTTTGAAGGTCGCGGCCGATGTGCCCACGTCCATCAAGACCACGACCTTCTCGATCCTGTTCGCGCGCTTGAAAGGCGACCTGGCCGCGGCCGCCGCGGGAGCGGCCGCCATCGAGGGCCTCAAGCCGGGCGACAAGATCCTGATCGCCGAAGCCTGCAGCCACCATGCCTTGGAAGACGATATCGGCCGGGTCAAGATACCGCGCTGGCTCAGACAGTACGCGGGGGCCGAGATCAAGGCCGATGTCTTCGCCGGGCGGGATTATCCGGAAAACTTGAGCGACTACAAGCTCATCATCCACTGCGGGGCCTGCATGCTGACTCGCCGTGAGATGCTGGGCCGGATACAGAAGGCCAGGGAGGCGGGCGTGCCGATCACCAATTTCGGGGTGGCCATCAGCATGCTGCAAGGCGTGATCAAACGCGCGCTCGAACCGTTCCCGGCCGCCCTGATGGCCTTTGAAAAACAATTGAACGCCCGTGAAAAGGGTGGAAAGGAAATGCGGAAATGAAGGATTTCATCGACGATACTTCAATAGAAGAGCTCCTTGAACGGACGGCCAACCCTGAGGCTAAGCGGGTAGAGGAGATCATCGTCAAGGCCAGGGAATTGAAGGGTTTAAGCTTGGAGGAAACCGCCATCCTGCTCCAGACCGAGGACCAAGAGCTGATCCAGGAGATCCACGCCGCGGCCCGTTATGTGAAGCAGGGCATCTACGGCAATCGCCTGGTGATCTTCGCGCCGCTGTATATATCGAACCACTGCGCTAACAACTGCCTGTACTGCGGTTTCAGGCGCGACAACAAGGAGCTCAATCGCGTGGCGCTGACCATGGAGCAGATCGCGGGCGAGGTGGAGGTGCTGGAAAGGGAGGGCCATAAGCGCCTTCTCATGCTCTGTGGCGAGCACCCCAAACGCTCCAGTCTGGATTACTTCTGCGAGGCCATAGAGACGGCCTATGGCGTCAAGACCGAAAACGGCGGCGAGATAAGGCGCATCAATGTCGAGATCGCGCCTTTGGAAGTCGAAGAATTCCGGCGCCTCAAGGCCACGGGCATCGGCACCTATGTGGTCTTCCAGGAGACCTATCACCATGCCACCTACAAGGCCATGCACCCGACCGGGATCAAGGCCGACTATCTCTGGCGCCTGACCGCCATGCACCGCGCCCAGGAGGGCGGCATCGACGACGTGGGCATCGGCGCGCTCTTTGGACTGGCGGATTACAAGTTCGACGTGCTGGGGCTTTTAAGCCATGCCCAGCAACTGGAAAAGGACTGCGGGGTAGGGCCGCACACCATCTCCATCCCGCGTCTGGAACCGGCCTTCAACGCCCCGGCGGCCATCAAGCCGCCCAAGCCGGTCAGCGATGAGGAATTCAAAAAACTGGTGGCCATCCTGCGCATGGCCGTGCCCTATACCGGCATGATCCTGAGCACGCGCGAATCGCCCGAGCTGCGCGGCGAGGTCTTCAACCTGGGCGTCTCGCAGATCAGCGCCGGGTCGCGCACTAACCCGGGCGGCTACCAGGACGGACGCGCCTTCCGGGCGGCGCAGTTCAACCTGGGCGATACCCGCACCACGGACGAGGTTATCCGGGATATCATTGAGCGCGGCCATATCCCCAGTTTCTGCACGGCCTGCTACCGTCTGGGCCGCACCGGCAAGGACTTCATGGACTTGGCCAAACCGGGGCTCATCCAGAAATTCTGCCGCTCCAACGCCATCCTGACCTTCAAGGAATACCTGATCGATTATGCCGGCGAAGAAACCAGGGCCTCCGGCGAAGAGCTGATTGAACGGCTCATTGCAGAGACGAAGCAGGTCGGGACCAAGCGGGCGCTCAACAGCCGGCTGGCGAAGATCGAAAAGGGCCAGCGTGATATCTGCATGTAAATCTCCACCCATGAACCGCGATGAGATTATCCGTCTGTTGGGAACAACCGATGCGGACGAGGTACGGGCGCTTTTTCAGGCCGCGGATGAGGAACGGAGAGGATCCGTCGGGGATGATGTGCACTTCAGGGGCATCATCGAGTTCTCAAACTACTGCGAACGGAATTGCCTGTACTGCGGCCTGCGTCGCGGGAACAAGGCCATTGCACGCTACCGTATCCCGGATGACGAGATCCTTGAGCTGGCCGGCAGCGTCCGAGACTTAGGCATCGGCACGGTGGTGCTCCAGGCCGGTGAAGACCCGACGCATAGCACGGGATATATCTGCCGGCTCATCAGCCGGATCAAGAAGGCCACCGGGCTGATCATCACGCTGTCCATCGGCGAGCGTCCCTATGAGGATTACCGGGCCTTCAAAGCCGCCGGCGCGGACCGCTACCTCCTGAAGCATGAGACCGTCAGTCCGGAGCTCTATCAGCGCCTGCATCCGGACTCGAAATACGACAACCGTATCCAATGCCTGCGATGGCTGAAAAGTCTCGGCTATGAGACCGGGGCCGGCAATATGGTTGGCCTGCCGGGGCAGACGCTTAAGATCCTGGCCGAAGATATCCTGCTCATGCACGAAATGGATATCGATATGATCGGCATCGGACCTTTCATCGCCCATCAGGATACGCCCCTGGCGCATACCGTCAGTGGAGAGCCGGACACGGTTCTGAAGATGATCGCCGTGACCCGCCTGGTCACCAGGAACACCAATATCCCGGCCACTACCGCCCTGGCCGTCCTCGATCATGGGTTGCAGCTCAAGGCCTTGACGGCCGGTGCCAATGTCATCATGCCTGATATTACCCCGCCGCGGTATAAGGAGCTCTACGAGATCTACCCGGGCAGAGGAAAACTGAGCTGTGATATCAGCGCCGTGATTGCACGGTGGGAGACGGACCTGCATGGAATCGGCCGCCGCATCGGCCGGGGTCCCGGCGGCCGGAGGTAGTATTTTGGGATAATTGCGGTACATAAGGACTGATCACTCACCCCGAAGCTCACCAAGGAAAGTGGAACAGCGGCCCTCAGTCATTGCCTTCTATGTCTTTGTGCTGCTTCGTGCTCTTCGTGGTTAACGGTTTTTGATTCTCAAAGCATACCACGCCGAAGGTTACCAAGGAATGGAGTTGATAATCAGGAGGGTAGGTGGGTGATGAAGGCCACGATACCCTTGCGGATCATCATGACCGCGATGGCCGCCAGCAGAAGGTTGGCGATCTTTGATATGGTGCGCGATCCGGCCTTGCCCAAAAAATTGTGAATGTAGGGCGCCAGGCGGAATACGGCGCCGGCCAATAAGATATTGACGATCAGGGATACGGCCGTCGGAAGCGCGCCATAGGCATTGATCAACAAGAGCGAGGTGGTCAGCACGGCCGGCCCGGCGATCAGGGGCACTCCCAAGGGCACCGCCCCGAGCGTGTCCATGTCGAGCAGGGCGGTGTTGGACGGGGTCGTGCGGAGCATGTCCGACAAGGCGATGGCGAAGATCAGAACCCCGCCCGCCACCATGAAATCGGCCACCTGGATGCCCAGGTAGACGAGCAGCGCCGTGCCGAGATACAGGAAGACCAGGGCCACGGCCGTGGCGGTAATGATCGATTGAATGATCGTGCGGCGGATTTCTTTCGCGGCCATGCCATCGGTCAGGCTGATGAAGATCGGCAGCACGCCGATGGCGTCCACGGCCACGAACAGGGGGAAGAAGCTCAACCAGAAGGTCTTCATGGGCTGTCTTTCTTCGGCGTGTAGACTACCACGGTGCGGGCGAGCTTATCGTGCCAGCCCTGCTTGCGTTTGTCAAAGGCGATCCAGATAAAGCCGAGGAACAGGGGCAGCATGGAGACGTAGTAACCGAGGTAGCGGCCGATCATCTGGCCGGTACTCGGTTTTCCGCCCGTACGCGCATCCACGATCCTGGCCCTGATCAGCATCTTGCCCGGCGTGGCCGAACGCGCTATCCAGAAAAGGATAATGGCCGCGGCGGGAAAGACGATGTTCATCAGGAAATCGATCGGACCGCGGAAGACGCCGTCATAGACGGCGAGGTATTCTTTGCCGTACACGGCCAGAAGGACGGGAACGATGATGAGGAGCGACAGGATGGAATCCACGATCGAGGCCAGCAATCTGGCCCAGAAGCCTACATATGCGTCTTGTCCGTGGCTCTCGATATCGGACATGATCACCCCCTAGGTATAACCGTTCGGGTTCTGCGACTGCCAGCGCCAGGCATCGGCGCACATTTCGGCCAGGCCGAGCCGGGCCTCCCAGTCCAGCTCGGTTTTGGCCAAAGCAGGATCGGCATAGCAGGCGGCGATATCGCCGGGACGGCGCTGGACGATCCGGTAGGGGATCTCGCGGCCCGTGGCCCGCTCAAAGGCCCGCACCATCTCCAGGACGCTGTAGCCTTGTCCGGTGCCGAGGTTGTAGACGGCCACACCGGGGTTCTGACGGATTTTGTTTATGGCCTTGACATGCCCCTGGGCCAGGTCCACCACATGGATATAATCGCGCACGCCCGTGCCGTCCGGGGTGGGGTAATCATCGCCGAAGACATTCAAGCGCGGGAGTTTTCCCACCGCTACCTGGGAGATATAGGGCATCAGGTTGTTGGGGATGCCGCTGGGGTCTTCGCCGATCATCCCGCTGGCGTCCGCGCCCACGGGGTTGAAATAACGCAACAGGATCACGTTCCAGGCCGGGTCGGAGCTATGCAGGTCCTTCAAGATTTCTTCGATCATGAGCTTGGAGCGGCCGTAGGGGTTGGTCGGACCCAGCCGGGCGTTTTCGCGGATCGGGACGCTTTCGGGGTCGCCGTATACCGTGGCCGAGGAACTGAAGATGATGTCCTTAACGCCGTGCGCCCGCATAACCTCTGCCAGAACCAACGTGCCGGTGACGTTGTTGTGATAATAGGCCAGCGGCATGCTGACCGATTCGCCCACGGCCTTGAGTCCGGCGAAGTGTATGACGGTGTCGATCGGACGGTCCTTGAACACGGTCTCGAGCGCGGCTTTATCGATCAGGTCGGCCTTGATGAAGGAGAGGTCCTTGCCGGAGATCTTCCGGACCCTCTTCAGAGATTCCTCCTTGCTATTGGAAAGGTTGTCGACCACTACCACATCGTAGCCCGCGCGCAGCAGCTCAAGACAGGCGTGGCTCCCGATATACCCCGCTCCTCCGGTAACCAGAATCGTCATGGTATCTCCTTCAGTCTCTGCAGTGCCTTCAGCATAGCCTATTCGGGCTGACGAGTTCAAGGGGGAAGCATGGATTTCCATCTTCGTGCTTTTCATGGTGAGGAATGGCTTTTGCACAACGAATGCGTGAAGAGAGGCGAAGAGCTTGTTTATCACGAAGTGCACGAAGAAAGGCGAAAGATGGTAGGCGGGGAAGTAAAGGAATTTCTTCCCCACGGAAGACCGTGGGAGGGCATTTATGATCAGCCCCTCTCCCGATTCCTCCCCACGACCCGCCGAGTGGGTGCCATAGTGGAAGCTGTATTTCCTTCTTCGTGCTCTTCGTGCGCTTCGTGGTGAGAAAAGAGAGGTGTTAATCGAATTGCTTTCTGAAGTCGATGAAGGCCTGCTTGAGTTCAGACAGTTCTTGTCTGAGCTCGCTGATTTCATGCTCCAGGGTTTCGATGCGCTCGGTTTGTCCCGGGGCGCTGGGGAGAAGCTCCTGGAGCGGGGCGCCGGGTAAGACATCTTCGGGCTCGACCGCGAGAAGCTGCACATAGCGGGGTTCTTTGTGTCCGGCCAGGCGGGGCAGCTTGAGGGTATAACCCAGGTCACTCAGGTTTTCGAGCACGGCTAAGACCTCGTCCGTGCCGGTAAAGGCATACATGCGTTCGGCGTGCGCCTTGATTTCACCCGAGGTCTGCGGACCCCTGAGCATCAGTTCGCACAGAGCCGCGGCCTCGCTGCGTGAAAGGTTTTTGGAATTGAGGAAGATCTCTTCGTACTTGGCGACCCGGCCGGCGGTGCTTTCCCAGACCAAACGTTTTTCCTTCAGCCCCTGCAGGGCGGCAAGAACGGTCGCTTCATCATAGTTTACCACGGGATCACGGTTGGTTTTCTGATTGCAGGCGTTGATCAGGGCATTCAGGCTCAATGGATAATAGTCCGGGGTGGAAAACTCCTTCTCGATCAGGCTGGCCAGGACCCGGATTTCGCTTGTGGTGAGCATGAATTCCATGGCGCGCTAAGGAACTTAATCAGTAGGGAAATCCTGAGCGAATTTTTCGATCCATTCCAGGGCAGCCTGTTCGCTGGTGATGCGGCGGCCTTCATTGAGGAGCACCTCCTTGCGGTAGTGCTCGATATAACAGATCTGTTCGATCATGCGCACACGGAATTCCGTCTCTTTGTCCAGAAATCTGACCCCGATATCATAGACGTTGTTGCCGGGATGGCACCACACGACCACCCCCCTGACCCGAAAGCCCGGTTTGACGACCGGGATATTAATGATGATAGGGGTGTTTTCCTTGATCTCGGCCGAGGAACGAAAAGAAAGTCCGCCGGCGCTGATATTTTTGAGCGGATCGATATGTCCGGACTCCAGACCCTGGATATGGTATTTAATGGGGATATCCGATGGATGCCGTATGTACTCTCGCATGCTCATACCTCCCTGCGTTAGATGCCATAGGAATATAAAATAATCCATATCGAAAAGAAAGCAATCCCCTCCGTCCGGCATTCGAACGGGAAAAAACCGGCAAAAACTGGACTGTCAAATTGCGTGACCCTATTAAGAAAATCGGCCCATAATCCGATTGAGACAAAAAGGACAAGATCACTATGGAAGCGGACAGCGTAATCGTTAAATGCATAAGTTGCGGAGCCAAGAACCGTATCCCAAAACACAAGCAGCATCAAAACCCCCTGTGCGGAAAGTGTCACCGGCCGATTTACCGCGGCGCCGCGAACAACAAACCCGTGGATGTCACGGACCTCTCGTTCAATGATGAGGTGATGACTAATTCCGGGGTCGTGCTGGTAGATTTCTGGGCGCCATGGTGCGCTCCCTGCCGGATGATGGCGCCGATCATCGAGCAACTTGCCAATGAATATGCCGGCCGGGTGAAGATCGCCAAGGTGAACGTTGATGAAAATCCCATGACCGCGGCGCTCTATTCCATCAGCAGCATTCCAGCCCTGCTTATTTTCAAGGGCGGACGCCATAAGCATACCATGGTGGGCGCCACGACCAAGCTTGAGATACAGCAACATCTCAGCGCGCATCTATAGAAAAAGAAATGTTTGAGTATTCGCGCGCCCTTTGCGGTCGTATCCTCATGGTCTGGCGATAATTATATTAAGGGATCATGATTCCTTCCGATACGTTTACTTCGAAATGATTCGAAACCAAGACAGCCGAAGGATGCTCACCATTTTTTAGCTAGACGAAGTGTCGTAAGCATACTAAGAGGCAATCCAACACGAGGACAAAAGACGACATGCATACCATGAAACAGCCTGCGGGCATGGGCGAACATCAAAGCAAAACCCGCGACGATAATCGCAGACGACTCAAACTCTTAAGCTACAATATTCAAGTTGGAATATCCACCAACCGGCATCTTGATTATGTCGCGCAGAGCTGGAAGCACTTCATTCCGCATAACGCCCGGCATGAGAACCTCAAGTCTATCGCCGGCCTGATTCGCGGTTTCGACATCGTCGGTCTCCAGGAGCTTGATGGTGGAAGTTTTCGGACCAATTATATCAATCAGACCGAATACCTGGCCCAGGCAGGCGGGTTTCGGTATTGGCATGACAAGATCAACCGCAATATGGGGTCCCTGGCGAAACACAGCATGGGCGTACTGAGCAAGCTCGAATCAACCTCGGTGAGCAGGCACCATTTGCCGGGCAGGATTGCAGGGCGCGGAGCCCTGGTGGTCGAGTTCGGCGCCCGGCCTTTTTCGCTGGCCTTGATGCTGGTCCATCTCTCGCTGGGAAAAAAGGCGCGTATGCAGCAGATCGATTATTTATGCGATCTGGTGGCGCAGTTCAATCACGTGATTCTGATGGGTGATATGAACTGTCAAGCCGACAGCGCGGAGATGCAGCAGTTGAGAATGCGCACCGGATTGATTTCATCCGGATCAGCAAGGCCCAGCTACCCCAGCTGGAACCCGACGCGTCGCATCGACCATATCCTGGTTTCTCCCAGCATCGCCATCGAAGAGACGCGCGTGCTCGATTATGCCTTTTCCGATCATCTGCCGGTGGCTATGATGATCAGTCTGCCCGAAACCTTTGAGCTTGGCGGGGAGGAGCAACTCCTCCGCCGTACGGCTGCCTAGCGGACTATACAGCGCGCCGGAACCCTGCATCCCGGCGTAGCTCTTCGTCGAACTCGGGAGGGGGGCGTACAGGGCGTACGTCCCAACACCTCAGATCTCGTTCTTGAGCACCTTGTCCTTGAGGATTTCCCACAGTTCGCGGGTCAGCGTGCAGGTGTTGTCGTCTTCCCCGATGGTAACGTGGGTGCGGCCGACGCGTACCTCGGGACAGCATGAACCTTCCTTGCATAAACGGATAACTTTATCCTCTTTCATCTTTCTTCTCCCTTTGAGGCGTATGGCCCAAAATAAAGGCTTAACGCTATTGTAGTGAGCACGGCATCCCAAATCAAGGTCAATGCCGCGCAGCCGACTTGCGGGACAAGGCCGTGATCTGGTAAAATGCTTCGAACATGGAGGACCAATCCGCGATGACGTGCAAACGGTGCGGAACATGCTGTCTTGCCCACCTGTTCGCCTACGTCACCCCTGATGATGAGGCGCGCTGGAAGCAGGAGGGGCGCAGCGATATCCTTGAGGTGGTGGATGCTGCGGCCACGGTCTGGGCGGGGGACCGCATCGTGTCGCGTTTGGACGGGCAGAGCGCCGCGGCATGCCCGTTCCTGATCCGGCATGATGACCATTGCGCCTGCGGCATTTACACCACGCGGCCCCAGGTGTGCCGTGATTTCAAACCGGGTTCGTCGCGCATTTGTCCGTTGTGGCGGGGGGGTGCTCAATCCATCAACGGTCCTGCCGATACGTAAAACCATGACCCCCATCAGAGGCACCGACGTATCGCTCGCCTTGTCACGGATCTCCATTGATGCCATGGCGCCAGCCGGCAAGATCGAAACGGGCGCCATGAAGATGTCTCTCGATGTCATGCGCGATTCAGGGCAGCAATTGGTCGATATGCTCGAAAGCCTCGGTCAGAACATCAATACCTACGCCTGAAAGATCCATTTTACGGGCGTAATCCGGATGCCCCGCGATCTGATTTTTTAATTTGACAGCTTGGTATGGATATGTTTCTATAAAAAGAAACATGACTGGTGACATGCAATGCACATGACTTCAATCCAAGAGTTGGCAGACGTTTTACTTGCCATCAAAGACCGGAAGCTCATGGTGCGTTTCTTAAGCGAGATCATGACCCCGGCCGAAATCGAGACCTTTGCGTTGCGGTGGGAGTCGGTCAAGCTGTTGCACCGCGGTGTGCCGCAACGGGAGATCTCTAAGCGCTTAGGTATCAGCCTGTGCAAGATCACCCGAGGTTCGCGGGAGCTTAAGAAAGACTCATCGGCCATCAAGACGGTCTTAAATCAGTCCGACCTCGCTCAGACTGACGAAAATATGCAAGGAGGAGTTGATGATTAAGGTATTATTGGATGAGAATGAGATCCCCAGGCAGTGGTACAATCTTGCGGCGGACCTGCCCACAGCGATGCTGCCGCCTCTGGGGCCGGACGGCAATCCGGTTACGCCGGATGCCCTGGCCCCGGTTTTTCCCATGAACCTCATTGAGCAGGAGGTCAGTCAGGAACGCTGGATAACGATTCCGGAAGAGGTTCTGGAAATCCTGTACAAATGGCGTCCTTCACCGCTGTGCCGCGCCACGTCGCTGGAAAAGGCGTTGAAAACTCCGGCCCGTATTTATTACAAGAATGAAGGCGTCTCACCGGCCGGCAGCCATAAGCCCAATACGGCCGTTCCCCAGGCCTGGTACAACAAGCAGTTCGGGATTGAGAAGCTGACCACCGAGACCGGCGCCGGCCAGTGGGGCAGCGCGCTGTCGTTCGCCTGCGCGCTTCTTGGGCTCAAGTGCAAGGTCTATATGGTGCGTATCAGCTTCGAGCAGAAACCGTTCCGCAAGCTCATGATGCAGGTATGGGGCGGTGAATGCGTGGCCAGTCCATCCACTCTGACCAAGGCCGGCCGTGACATCCTGGCCAAGGATCCCAATACGCCCGGCAGCTTAGGCATCGCCATCAGCGAGGCCGTCGAGGAGGCCGTGACCGATGCGGGCGGCAAGACGCGTTATTCGCTGGGCAGCGTGCTCAACCATGTCATGCTGCACCAGACCATCATCGGGCTGGAGGCCAAGAAACAACTTGCCAAGATCGGCGAAAACAAGGTCGATATCGTGATCGGGTGCGCCGGCGGCGGCAGCAACTTCGCGGGCATCGCCTTCCCGTTCGTGGCGGACAAGATCAACGGGGCCCAGATCGACATCATTCCGGTCGAGCCTAGCTCATGTCCGACCTTGACCCGCGCGCCGTTCGCCTATGATCACGGCGATGTGGCCAAGATGACCCCACTGTTGCCCATGTATTCCCTGGGCCATGAATTCGTTTCGCCGCCGATCCATGCCGGGGGTCTGCGTTATCACGGCATGGCGCCCTTGGTAAGCCAAGCCGCGGTGGAAGGCCTCATTACGCCGCGGGCGGTTGACCAGCTGCACTGCTATGAGAGCGCTCTAATGTGGGCGCGCACCGAGGGTTTCATCCCGGCGCCGGAAACAAGCCATGCCATCGCGGCGGTCGTGGAAGAGGCCATCAAGGCCCGTGAGGAAGGCAAAGAAAAGGTTATCCTCTTCAACTGGAGCGGACACGGACTGATGGATCTGCTGGGGTATGACGCCTTCATGAGCGGTAAGCTCGGCAATTACCCGCTGCCCGAGGAAGAGCTCCAGCGTTCGATCAAATCCATCGAGGGACTTCCGAAAGCCGAGGCCAGGAAAACCGGACGGTGGTAGAAGTGTCCGAAAACTATGATACGCTGGAAGCGAGATGCCCCATGCTGGGGCATCTCGTCTCCTTTCGCTATTGCCGGAGCTTGGACAGGCTGCCCTGCCGGCGCTTGATGCAATGTTGGTCCAGTCAGATCGATGTGCGCGCCTACCTGGAAGGCCGTTATAGCGCGCAGGAGATCGCCGCCATCCTCGCGCCACCGCCGCCGAAGATCAACCAGCTTCTCGAACTGGTCAGAAAGGCCAAGGGAGATGCGCTCTAAACCGGCGGGTTAATCCTTTTTAATGCTGAAGAGTTTTTCCAGTTTGAGGGATTTGAAGATCTCAAGCAAATTGGCATGCATGCCCCTGATTGCAAAGGTGGCGTTATTCTTGTTGAGTTCCTTGTACAGGTACAGGATCTTGCCGATGCCCGAAGATCCCATGACCGGGACCTCTTTGAGGTTGAGGATCACGCTTTTGGGGCGCAGCTTGACGATCTTGGCCATCTCCACCTGAAGCTTTTCAGCCGCGAAATTATCGATCTCGCCCGATATTTCGGCGATCACCTCACAATCCTTTTGTTTTATGATAACGTCCATAGTATTCCTCAATGGGAGATTTGTATTGGGGTATTCTTGTCGAGCAAGGTATCCAACAGCAGATCGAGAACCCCCTCGAGTTCCTCATTCGTAATGCGTGACCCGGCCAAGATCATGGTCGTGCTGTTGATGACCAGACTGATGAAGATCCGGGCATATACCTCGGGTTCATATTTCAGGACGATCTGGCCGTCCTTGGCCGCCCGCTTGATATCCTTGGTGATGTAGGTCATGAGCACCTTGTCGAACTGGGCGACGTAAGCGCTGATCCTGGGATCGTTGACCGTGGAGGCGATAACCCAGAGCTTGGCCATATAGGTGTGGCTCTTCTCGTACAGGAGGTTGTTGAGCTGCATCAGGGTTTGACGGTAGTGGGCATAAAAGTCGCCTTCGGTGGTCCAAAGCTGGGTGAAAACTTCCATAATGAAGCTGAAGCTGTCTTCGAGCACGGCAATGAACAGTTCCATCTTGCTCTTGAAGTGCATGTAGATCGTCGGTTCGGTGATGCCGGCCGCCGCGGCGATCTTGGCCGTGGTGGCATTCTCGTAGCTCTCCTCGGCAAAAACGCGTTGGGCGGTGAGTAGGATCTGGCGCCGGCGATCCGAAGCGCGCATGCGTTTGCCTTTGGGCGACGGTTCACGCGCGGCGTTTTTTTCCTTTATGGTCTCAAGCTTTTTGCTCATAGCGATATCTCATGTCCACGATAACTATTATTATAAGACACTTTTCCCTAACATAGATGCACCCGGTATGGCAACGTGTTGTTCAGATCATGGATGATTTATATTAATAATCACTAATAATAGTGTTGACTATGTTATATGCTCTGTGGTAGGGATATGCAGGCTTGCAGGAATGGGAACTAAGCGGCAGCCTGGGGATTCTAATACGGTTTTTCCCGAAGCGATTGGGGATGCCATGTTTATCATGAGGTGGCTTACGAGTCTTACGGGGAATAGCGGTCGGGATCATCCGGGCACTTTTTTCAGCGGACCATTTTGCAGGTAATACATACTGTAGAGGAGGTAGTATGAACAGGGTGAGGGTGCTCCTGGCGGCACTGGTTTTCGTGGGGCTGATGTCCCATGCGGTTTGGGCCGATGTCGTACCGGGCGATGTGATCAATTCCGCCAATTATCAAAAGATCGAAGGGTTGGTGCCTGACTATGTCCTGGACTGGGTCAAGAAGGGCGATCTGACCATGAAGATCGGCAAGCTTAATGTCAATCCTAAAGAGTTCTGGCCGCAGGTAGTCAAGGATAACTGGCAGTCAAATATCGGCAAATACAAGATTTCCGACAACCACACCATCGTGGATGCCGCCACGGGCAAACCTGCGCAGGGCATCAAGGGTCTGCCGTTCCCCGAACCTGACGCCAAGGATCCCAATATACCGGTCATGCTGATGTGGAACCAGAAGTTCCTGGAATACTATGTCAAGGGCCCCACGCAGTACACCCTGAACTGGTATTCCATTGGGCGCCGGGGATTGGAAAAGAACTTCCTCCTGGACAGCTATATGATGCAGGCCGAACCGGATTCCCAGTATGACTTCCTGGAGCTCTCGGTCTTCAAATCGCCCATGAGCGTCGCCGGCGTCGGTACGCTGGCGTTCTACTGCCTTGACACGACCAAGGAAGGCCTCCGTTTCGCCTATACCCCTGAGCTGCGCAAGATCCGCCGTATGGCCGTGCGCATGGCGGGTTCCGACACGGTTATGGGCTTCGATTCGGCCCCGGATGACTTCTGGTCCGGCGGAGAGCGCGATGCCATGAACATGTCCAATTACCGCTTCATCGAGGAAAAGGATGCCCTGGTGCCGTATGTATGCGCCGATCCAGAGAAGCTCGTGCGCGCCTCCAACGGCGCCTTGCAGGGTGGCTTTTCCGTATCCGGGCGCAAGCTGACCATGGGCTACGAAGACAAGAACTGGAAAGGCGCGCCCTGGCATCTGACCAACATCATCTGGATCAAATCCCGGGTCTACGTAATCGAATCCAAAGACAAAAGCCCCAACTACAACTACGGTACCGTCCAGGGTTGGGTCGAGAAGGGGACCTTCGTACCCAGCTACAAGCGTAACACGGATGTAAACGGCAAATACTGGAAGGGCAACTACTACTGCGGCGTGCCCATGCAGTCCGCGGACGGCAAGTTCAAGATCATCTACAAGTTCGGCAACGTCATGGTGGACTCCCGTCGCGATCATGGTTCGGCCTATTGCGATATCTTCCGCGAAGGTGGCCTGTGCTACTTTGAATATAATTCCATCAACAAGAGCCTGTTCACCAGAGCGGGGTTTGAGAAGTTCGCCAAATAGAAGATTGGTTGTTTGTTGAATGATCCGCAAGGGGATCCGTGGACTCCCCTTGCGGGAGAAACCATCCGGATTAGACGTTCTCTTGTCCGAAGGGTTCATGGGGTATGCGCTGCTTCCCTGATATGATGTATTTTCGGGATAGTTGGATAGTTGCGTAGTAATTCAAGAGGAATCGGTGAGGAGGTGTTGTATGGGGAATATGAGGATTGCGGCTACCATACTGGCGGTGGCTCTGCAAGTCATCATGTTCGGGTTGCCGACGGGCGCACGGGCCGCGAATACCTTCGGGGTCGACCTGTTCGCGGCCGCGGTGACAAATGATACTACGTTTATCATCGTAGGTGATCGCGGCAAGATATTTATATCTGAAAATGCCGGCGCGACCTTTGCCCCGGTAGAGAGCAAGACCCTGGCATCCCTGGCGGCGGTGTGTTTCCCGAGCGCCTCGCAGGGTTGGATCGTTGGACAGGGCGGGGTGGTGCTGCATTCGGCCGACGGAGGCAAATCCTGGAGCGCCCAGAATTCCGGCGTCACTCGCTATCTCATGGATGTGGATTTCGTGGACGATATGCACGGCTGCGCCGTGGGCGCCAATTCCACGGTGATCGTCACCTCGGACGGCGGCAAGACCTGGACGCCGTCAACATTCACCATAACCAAGGATGTGGGCGGCGAGTACAATCTTTTTGCGGTCAAGCTGCTGGGGCCGCAAAGCCTGTGCATGACAGGCGACATGGGACGGGTTTTCCTCTCCGCGGATTTCGGCAAGACCTGGAGCGAAGCCCAGACCCCCCTGTATGATCAGACCACCGGCGAAGGCCGTACCTTGTATGCGATCGACGCCTACGCCGCTACGCTCTTCGCCATCGGCATCGACGGAACCTTGATCACCTCGAAGGACGCCGGCAAGACCTGGACCGAAGCCGAATCAGGCAAAAAAGAGCCGGATTATTTCTGTCTGGCCCTGACGCCGTCATTCGGTCTGGCCGTCGGATCGGGCGGCAATGTCTTGCAAAGCGAAGACGGCGGTGCCTCGTGGCGCACCGTGCGCGTGCCCGAGAAGATCTACCGGGCATGGCTGTGCGGAGTCGCCCTGAAGCAATCGTCCAAGGGTGATGTGGTCGGGCTGGTCGTGGGCCAGTACGGCACGCTTGGTATCGTAAAAAATGCCACGCTGACATGGCGCTAGGTCAAGGCAAGGGGAGGTTGTCATGAAAACGGATATGGAAACGAAGGTGGGCGTGGATGTCAGACTCGTGCTGCGTCACCGCGTACCGGCCTTGATCTTGATACTGGTCTTAAGCGCCGTTGTGGGATTCGGCTTGAAGAATCTAAAGATGTCCGCCGACCCATTGGCATCGTTGTATGCCCAGGGACACCCCTATGCGGCTACGCTCAAGGCCATCAAGAACTTTACCCCTGAGGCGCGTATGCTGGTCTGTATCGTGGATGTCAAACACGGGGATATCTACAATACCGCTACGCTGAAAAAGATCGACAGCATCACCAAAGGCCTGGTGGATATCGAAAGCCTGATGCCTGGTGGGATCATATCTCTGACCAAAGGCATGATGCACTATTACAACAGCACGCAGGGCCTGAACATCGAATCGGTCCTGGGAACACAGTGGCCTGAAACGCCCGAGGAATTCGCGGCCCTCAAGCGCCGCGTGGCCATCAACCCCATGGGCCCGGGCAAGTATGTGGCCTATGACGGCACGGCGGTCATGATCACGGCCAAACTCGCGGACATTAACCAGATCGCCCGGCAGGCCTATGACGAACTGCCGGAAAAATCTCGTCCGCCTTTCGAGAAATTCAAGGCCGCCCAGGCGTCCCGGTTCAACGCCAAACTGGTCAAGGCCCTGGAGGCCTTGAAGGCTAAGGAAGATGACGCAAACCACACGCTGTATTTCATGGGTCAGGAAGTGCTGACGCACCAGATGACCCAGATGGGCGCCACGCATATCGGGGCCGCGGCCGGGATTATGTGCGTTATCCTGATTGTCGGGCTGTTTTTCCTCTTCCGATCCTTGGCCGGTGTGATCACGCCGCTGATCGCCATGGGCATCGCCGTGATATGGTCTTTGGGCCTCTACGGATGGACCGGTATTGAGCTCAACCCGCTCATGGTGCTCTTTCCGCTGATCCTGGGGCTCTTGACCGTGGCGGTCTGCGTCCCCGTGCTCTCTGCCTATCACCGGGCCTATCAGTCCCAGAACGATAAGGAAAAGGCCGTCCTGGAGGCCTTGGGCCAAGCGGCGGCGCGTGGGGTCATCTTAAGCGCCGGCGTCATTGTGGCCGGCATGTACGTCGCCCCTGTGGCGGTGATGAAGGCCTTGGGTCTCATGGGTCTCTTCTGGGCCGTGGGTGCCTATGTGGCCGTGCTGCTCTTGACACCGCTTTTACTCGTTTTTCTTCCGGCCCCCACGAAGGCCGCCGGTGCCGTGGGTATGGAAGCGACCGTAATGGACAAGGCCGCCGGCCGATGGAAGCTCGCTGCCCTGAGTTTGGGTATCGTGGTGCTGGTCGTGGGCTCTTTTGTATATACCCGCCTGGAGATCGGCGGCAATGTACCGGGCACCGACTATATCCGCGCCTCGCACCCCTGGAATAAGTGCTTCAACCTGCTGGCGAAGAAGTTCATGGGGCCCCAGCAGCTCTTGGTGTATGTCAAGGCCGACAAACCCGGCGGGCTGGTTGAACCCGAGGCCATGAACGCCATCGGCGATTTTTCGAGTTACCTGGTCAACGAATGCGGCGCGCGCGAGAGTATCGCCTATGACATGATGATCAAGATGTGCCGCTGGACCCTTATGGACGGCAACCCCAAGTGGATGACCCTGCCCTTAACCAGGCCGGAGATTGAAGGTCTGGCCGGCACGGTCTATGAGCAGGGTGGGGTAGAGGACTTCATCGATCCTACCTTTACGCAGGGCACGATTTCGCCCTTTTTCCCCAACCGTGACAGCCGCAGCATCGATACCTATGCCGAGAAGATGCAGGCCTATATCGACCAGCATCCCGTTAAAGGTCTCACCTTCTCGCTGGGCGGCGGTCTCTTGGGCATGACCAAGCCCCAGAACGACGCCACGCGGTTGTCGTATCCTCGAGTAATATTCACGAGCCTGTTCATCGTGCTGGTTCTGGGAACCCTGGTATGGCGTTCGCCTTTGAAAGGCTTGGGTCTCACGCTGTCAATCGGCGTCGCCCAGGCCTTGCTCTGGATCGTCATGCTCATCGCGGGCATGCCGGTCAGCCTGGCGGTTATTAGCGTAGTAGCCCCGGCCATGGCCTTATGCTTTATCCATGGCTCGGCACTCATCGATTCCACCCCGTCCGGGAGCGCGACGGGCATGGGACTGCTGGTCTTCGCCGCCAGCCTGCCGTTCTTCTTTATCGGCATGAAGTTCCAGGCCGTCATGCTGCTCATGTTCGGACTTATGGCCGCGCTGCAAACGATTACGGGGCTTATGATCATCCCGGCGCTTACGGGCCGGAGGAAGCCATAATGGCGAATGCACGCATGAAAACTGTCAAGAAATATGAGGAGGAAGCAAACATGGGAAACAAGAAGAAGATCTGCATCACCGGCGTAACGGGCTCCATGGGATCGGCCGGGTTGAAGGAGCTTATCAAGCATCGCGATAAGTTCGACATCACCTGCCTGGTGCTGCCTACCAAGCAGGAAAAGAAAAAGATCATGCCGTATTTCGGCGAACGCGGCATCCGCATCGTCTTCGGCGATCTGATCAATTACGAGGACGTGCTGAGCTTCGTGGACGGCGCGGACTATGTGCTGCACATCGCCGCCGTGATCCCGCCCAAGGCCGACCACGACCCGGATTACGCTTATAAGGTCAATGTCGGGGGCACCGCCAATATCATCAAGGCCATCAAGGCCCAGAGCGACCCCGACAAGGTCAAGCTTTTGTACATCGGTTCGGTGGCCGAGACCGGCGACCGTCTGCCGCCCTTGCATATGGGGCGCACCGGCGACCCCATTTTCCCCAGCTCTTTCGATGCCTACGGCCTGTCCAAGATCGGCGCCGAGAGGCTGGTGATCGAGTCCGGACTGAAGCACTGGGTCTCTTTCCGCCAGACCTACATCGCGATTCCGGACGCCATGAGCCTGATGGACGGCATCATGTACCACCAGCCCATTCAGACCTGCATCGAATTCTGCCCCCCCAAAAACGCCGGCGTGCTGCTGGAAAAGCTCTGCCTGGACGGCCTGCCGGAAGACTTCTGGCGCCGCATCTACAATATCGGCGGCGGTCCGTCCTGCCGCATCGTATACTCCGAATACATGGCGCGCATGATGGAACTCCTGGGCATGGGCGATTACACGCGCATTATGGAGCGTAATTGGTTCGCGCTCAGGAATTTTCATTGCCAGTGGTATGAGGACTCGCACGTGCTCAACGACTATCTGCCGTTCTGGGTGGAGACCGCCGAGGACTATTACCGCCAGGTTAAGGAGTGCGCCCCCTGGTATGTCAAGATGGCCGGCCTGCCGGTGATCAAGGACATGATCCCCATGCCGCTGGTCAAGATCTTCGTCATGGGCATGATGGCCAACCGTAAGGGCGACGGCACCATGTTCTGGATCAAGCGCAATGTCCAGAACCGCATCAGCGCCTTTTACGGATCCAGGAAAGCCTATGAAAACATCCCGCCCTGGGGCGTGGACATGCCGCCCATGCCTACGGCCGACAACTATGTGCGGCTGTCGCACGGTTATGACGAGAGCAAGCCCAAGAGCGAGCTGGACATCAAGGATATGCAGGAAGCAGCCGCTTTCCGCGGCGGAAAGTGCCTGAGCCGGAGCATGACCAAGGGCGACCTGACCACCAAGCTCAAGTGGCGCTGCGCCTTCGGGCATGAGTTCGAGGCCAGTCCGACCCTGGTACTGCTGGGCGGCTACTGGTGCCCCGAGTGCGAGGCCCCGGGCTGGAACAATGACGAGATCGCCAGGAAGAACCCCTTCTTCGCCCAAGTCTGGTATAATACCCATGATAAGGATGAAAACAATTTTTATCCGGCTGAGTGCGTCTATGATTGCGTGTCCGGCGGCAAAGAAAAGGAAGTCTTCAAACGCACGAAGAACGCCGGGGAAAGCTTGAGCGTCACTATCTTCGGTTCACAAGCATTGCATGGTTAAATTTTGAGGAGGTTTAAGGGAATGAAGATCAAGAAGCAAGGCATCATCATGATGGTCGTCGCAATCACATGTGCCTATCCCAGTGCGGCTTTGGCCCTTCTGAGCGACCAGGAATCGGGCAAGTGGAGCCTGAACGGTCAATTCAAAACCGGTTTATCCGTGCGGACCGAGGACGAACCGCCCAACACGCCCATCCCCTATGAAAAAGGCAACGTCACCAGCCAGCGCAATCTTTTGATGCTGGAATGGAAACATGACCTGGGCGAACGCTTGTTCGGGATCAAGACCGAATACTACATCAAAGGCCGGGCCTTCTACGACGGGGCCTGGGACTACGGGCCAAAGCAGATGAGCTCTGACGATTTCCGCAGCGGTTACGTTCTGAACTGCCGCGAATTAGTGGATGATCGGCATGAGATCAACAAATACAAGAAAAAGTACGAAATTTTCAATGCATATGTCGACCTGACTAGAGGGCCGGCCTTTTTCCGTTTAGGGCGACAGGTCCTGTCCTGGGGCGAGATGAGCACCATCCGCATCCTGGACGGCTGCAATCCCATGGATACCTCATCCCTGGCCGTGGACATGTCCGAACGCCTCATCCCCTTATGGATGGTGCGCGGCAACCTGGCCTTTGACAGTGTAGGGCCGTTCGAGTCCTTGTCCATCGGCGGCTACTACGTGCCGGGTAAAATCGACAATACCTATGAAGAAACCATGATCGACGGTTCGCCCATCATCCCGCCCATTGGCCGTGATACCGAGGCCGAACTGGCTTTACCCTTCTCCATGTCCACCATCAAGCAGTTCATCGATCAAGAGGATAGCAAGATCGACAAGGACCGCTTCGGCCTCAAATTGGGCGTCATGTACAAGGGTGTGGACTTGAATCTCGCTTATTACCGCATGTATTCCGATCGGCCGGTACCACAATTAAAAGATGAATATATTCAGCCTATGGTGGTCAATCCGCTGAATATAAATATACACAACCCCATGTCTTCAGTCCTGGGGTCCCAGTTGCTGGTCGTGGAGAAAACCCGTGATACCGTGGACGTGTTCGGCGGCAGCTTGAACAAAAATATCGAAGCCATCAATACCGTGTTGCGCGCCGAAGGGGCCTATTTCAAGGATGTGCCCATGCAGTCGCCGGGAACCTTGATGGATGTGGTCAATGCACTCGAACCCCATGTTACGATCACTAACTTAAACGAGACGCTCGATCAACTCCTCGGGGTCTTCCCCTTGGGGCCGATTGCCACCCAGACGTTCCCTTACGTGGTGGGCGAAATCCCCAAGTATGACTTGATCAAGTATGGTATCGGTCTGGACAAGTGGATCAATATTCCGTTGTTGAGCAGGAGCGACTTCCTCTTCACCTTTGAGTACGTGGGTACCAAGATCCAGGATTTTCAGAAGAAGGCCATCATCAATCCCTGGTATGAGCCGTGGGACAAGGATAAAGACGCCAACTGGGATCCAACCTATGTATCGGAATACAACAACACCTTTATCCTGGTCAGTCGCGGCAGTTATCTGAACGGCAATTTGAATCCGCAGTGCGTGGCGATGTATGAGGTGGAACCCAAGGCCCTGGTTTTGATCCCGTCGCTCAAATATGCCTATAATAAATTTAACTTCGATCTTTCCTATTTTATGACCGAGGCCAAGGACGCCGAGGATCTGGGGATGCTCGATAAATACGACGAGGTGACCTTCAGCGTCACGTACAGCTTCTAGGGAATCCGAAACCCGCGTGGAAAAGGAGAATGATATGAAAAACGGTATGAATAAGACGAGATGGATCTTGATCTTATGCCTGTTGGCGGCCTTCGCCCTCACGGGCTGTGGATTTTTTGCGCAGGATGAGGACGAGGAGTCGAGTGTAGCGCAGCTCGAGGAGGTGTACGATATCGGGAGCCCGGTGCCTGCGATAGGGTTTGGTCAGTCGCAAGCGATCACGCTGTCGGTGTTGAAGACCGCGGGATCGGCGAGCAGTTTTGTGGCGGTGAACGACGGTGATTACCTGGAGCCCGGGCGCTATACCATGGGCGTGACGGTGACGCCGCGCACGGTCAAGG